>Ga0208692_1000016_pt1 | contig 231516 bp, 205 predicted proteins | sample June2015DPH_20_1_3_FD_184721 | JGI IMG/M metagenome (GOLD analysis project Ga0208692, IMG submission 184721) | Peatland microbial communities from SPRUCE experiment site at the Marcell Experimental Forest, Minnesota, USA - June2015DPH_20_100... | ecosystem: Environmental > Terrestrial > Soil >... | reverse complement strand
CGATATCTCCCTCATCCCCTCGGAGAGGGTATGGGCGGAGACAGCCTCGTGGCCCGTCCTGTGCACCATGCTCGACAACATGTCGCACATGACCACGTCGTCGTCGATGATCATTACGTGTGCCATAGGAGTGATGCGACGCTACATAGTATATGCCTTTTAAAAAAAATTGTAAATGCATACAATAATTGGAGGAAGAGGAAGCCATTGCTTTCCACCGTATGCAACCGGCCCCCGGAGGGGCTACCGTGCTAGAGATCGACGGCGGATCGGGCGAAGGGGGCGGCCAGATAGTGAGGACGGCCTTGAGCCTGTCGGCCCTCACCGGGATTCCCTTTCGCGTGGGCAATATACGGGCAAACCGTCCGAAGCCCGGCCTGCGGGCCCAACACCTGGCGGCGGTGCGCGCCCTTGCGGAGGTCAGCGGGGCCTTCGTCGAAGGGGCCAGCATAGGCTCCCGTGATCTCGTCTTTCGTCCCTCGGCCCTGAAGGCCGGATCGTACAGGTTCGACATAGGGACAGCCGGCGCCGTATCGCTCGTTTTTCAGGCGCTCCTGCCGCCCCTCCTTTTCGCCCATGGGGAGTCGCACCTCCTCCTTACGGGCGGCACCCACGTGCCCATCAGCCCGCCTTTCGATTTCATAAAGGAGGTCTTCATTCCTTTACTTGCGCCTCTTGGCGCCAGGGTGGCCTGCTCCGTCGAAACCTATGGCTTCTATCCCAGGGGCGGCGGGCAGATGGAGGCCCATATTCGGCCTCCCTCCCGGGAGCCCCTTGACGCGCCCTCCTTTCCGGACTGGAAACCATTGTCGCCGATCAGCGGGAGATCGGCCGTGGCAAACCTGCCTCTTTCCATAGCGGAACGTCAGAGGGACTCTGCCCTTTCCGTCCTGAGGAGACTGAATTCACGGACGAATATCGAGCTCGAAGACCTGCCCTCCCCAGGCCGGGGTACGTTCATTTTCCTCAAGACGGGAGACGATGCATGCCGGGCCGGATTTTCAGCCGTAGGGGTGCGCGGGAAGCCGGCGGAATCGGTCGGTAGCGAGGCAGCGGAAGCCCTCCTTGCCCATATGTTGAGCGACGGCTGTCTTGAGCCCCACTTGTCGGATCAGATAGTCCTCTATCTGGCCCTGGCCGAAGGCAGCTCCACCTTCACGACAACCAGGATAACGGCCCATCTTCTAACGAACCTCGACATTATCAGCAGGTTTCTCGACGCAACTATCCTAGTCAGGGGTGGGGTAGGCTCACCCGGTCGGGTCTCGATCACCGGGGTGGGGTACAAAAGACCATAGTCTCGCCAAGCGCCGGCCAACGAAAATCGGAACCTCGCAGGCGATGGCGGCGTTGCTCGCGGCCGAGTTCGCCCTGTAAGAATGGAACCTTCAGACATTAAACGTCCACAATTAGACTCTTGCTCGTTCTGTACCCCTTGATTCGCAGCCCCTTGGCCCTCTCGAAGAAGGCAGCCACGAGGCCCGGCTCGACGGGCTCGTCGCGGAAGCGTCCCGTGCCGGTATCGTAGCAGACGAACCTTTTTTCTGCGAGCAGGCGCGCCAATATAGTCCGCGTTCTTTCATCCGCAGCCAGGTGCGCCGGCAGGTCCCTCACCCCCGCAAGCCCGGCTTGCCCATCTATAAGCCGCTTGGTGTAATTGATGAACCTCGCGAGCTTTACGAAGGTATAGGTGACTTCCCTCGGAAAGAGAGGGTTAAGGGGCAGCATGACGCTTGAGCGCATCGACGGGAGCGGGACGTCCGCGGTCGGCGCGAGGGTCGCCGCCATGGGGCTGCCCGGCGAGAAGTAGAAGATGCTGGGCCCGAGGAGTACCCTTTGCCCCATGAGAAAACAGAGCGTTTCCAGGACGTGCGTCGGGCGCTGCCCCGGCATCCCCACGATGAAGTGGACCTCCACGAGAAAGGGAGACCCATCGAGCCAGGGAAGAAGGCGCACGAAAGACCTCTGGGAGTTCCTGCCTTGGGCCGCAACGACCGGCTCCGAGAGATCGACGAGGGAAAAGTTGAGACGCCGAAAGCCGGCACGGTGCATGAGCTTCAGCGTGGGGATGTCTACGTGGGCCGGATAGATCCCGTTCATTGCGGATAGCGTCATTCCCCTGTCGAAAAAAAGGCCCAGGACGGCGCGAAAGAATTGCCTGTCGAGGTTGAGCATATCATCCTCGAAGTCGATGGCCCGTATGCCCAGGCCGGCGCAGGCGTCTATCTCTTCTTCAATGCTTTCGATTCTCCTTCGCCTGTATGGTACGGGAGGTTTGCCGCAAAAGCCGCACGAGAAGGGACACCCCCTCGACGTGAGGAAAAAGGCATACCTTTTCCCGCCAATGCGATAGCGGTCCGGATCGATTAACTGCCGGGCGGGAAGGAGCTCCATGTCGGACTCGACGGCGGGAAGCCTGATGCTCGGACGCCCTTCCTCCCTGAAGCAGAGGCCGGCGATATTTTCCGCCTCCGGGACCCGCCCTGAAGAGAGCGCCGAAAGGAGCTTGAAAAGCGGCGTTTCACCCTCCCCCCTTATGCAATAGTCGACGTCTCGGCAGGCAAGGATACGCTCCGGGAAGACGGTAGGGTGTACGCCTCCCATGACTGTACGGATCTCCCGGTTCACCTCTTTGGCCGCAGCCGCCATTTCCAGCGCCTGCCGCTCGTAAGCGCTGCACATGGACGAGACGGCCACCACGTCCGGCCTTTCCTTCTCGATGATTTCCCTTGTAGCGGCAAGGTGGAGCCCGAACCTGCCGTACCGGGTGAATAACGAGAAAGGGGTGAAGGTCTTTTCCCTGTAGAAAGGCTCGAGCTCGGGAAAGCCATGCTCTAGGCGCTCCGCTCTGTATCCGGTCCTCGCGTCGAGGACGACTGCGTCCGCGACCTCCCTCACGGCTGCCGCGAGATACAGCAGGCCGAGAGGATAGGTCCTGATCGAGGTATCGTAGAAATCCTCGACGGGCGGCTGTACGAGGAGCACCTTCATGATTATCACTATAATGAAAAGCTGCCGCAAAGGGAAGGGGCAGGCAAAGAAGGCCTTTCCGCCGTATATCGCGGGTGTTGCACGGTTCTGGCATATTTCCCGGAAGCATCCGTCATATCCCCCAGTCCTCATCCCCGAAGGCTCCCCATTTTCGGGGAACCTTGCCCCCGGCTTGGTTTTTGCATCTACGATCAACCGGAACTGCCGGCTGTGAACTGTTGCGCCGTTGCGCAAGGGTCTCGGCGGTCGCGAAGAGCAGGACGTATGCTGTACGCAACGCGCACGCGGATGGCCGCCTGGTTGCAGGCTTTTTATGTACCTTGTCCCGGCTAATGAAACGTTATATACTGTTTCCACTTTGAATCTTCGGGGGAAATATGGCAGAAAATAATGATTTGGCTCAGGTCGAGGAGGTCCTTAAGGGGCACCCCAGGGAGGAAGGTTCGCTAATCCCGGTCCTTCAGGAGGTCCAGGCTGTATACGGCTACCTGCCGGAGGAGGCCCTCGCGCATGTCAGCAGGGGGCTCGACGTCCCTCTCAGCAGGGTTTACGGGGTTGTAACGTTCTATGCCCAGTTCTACCTCACGCGCCGGGGGCGCCACACGGTCCGGGTCTGCAGGGGGACGGCCTGCCACGTGCGGGGCGGGAAATCGGTCCTGAACACGGTCCAGGATTTCCTCGGGATAGAAGATGGGGAGACGACGCCGGACTTTGCCTTCTCCCTGGAGACTGTTGCCTGCCTCGGCACCTGCTTTCTTGCGCCCGTCATGATGGTCGACAGGAGCTACTACGGCAAGCTTGTCGGCCTCAAGGTGGGCGCCATCCTCGACCAGTACAGGGAAAAGAAGGGGGGGCAACGTGAATAGGCTGAGATCGACGTCCGACCTCGAAGCATTCCGCGCAAGGTTGAGGGAGGAGAGCGACCCGAACAGGATGGTCGTCCGCATCTGCATGACCGGGTGCAGGGCTTATGGTGCGGAGGAGGCGAGGGACGCTTTCGTTCGCGAGATCAGGCGCCGGGGCCTGGAGCAGAAGGTCGAGATACGGGAGACGGGGTGTCACGGCTTTTGCGCCCGTGCGCCCGTGGCTGCCATAGACCCCCTCGACATATTTTACCAGCAGTTCTCTGCCGACGACGTGCCCGAGATCGTCTCCCAGACGATCGAGAGGGGGACGATCATCGATCGCCTTACCTACCCCGAGCCTCTGACGGAGGAGCGCATAGCCCACAGGTCGGAGATACCCTTCTACAAGGGGCAGACGCAGATCGTCCTGCGTAACTGCGGGAAGATAGACCCCAGGAGCATCGAGCAGTACATCGCGCGGGACGGCTACGCGGCCCTTGGGCGGGTGCTCACAATGAAGCCCGAGGCGGTCGTGGAGGAGGTTAAAAGGTCTGGTCTCCGAGGCCGGGGCGGCGCCGGATTTCCGACGGGTGTCAAGTGGTCGTTCTTCGCTGCAGCCTCGGGTGACACGAAATACCTCATATGCAACGCCGACGAGGGCGACCCCGGAGCGTTCATGGACAGGGCAGTCCTGGAAGGCGACCCCCACAGCGTTATGGAGGGGATGCTCATAGCGGCATACGCCACGGGCGCGACGCACGGCTACGTTTACGTCCGCGCAGAGTACCCCATCGCCGTCGAGCACCTGAAAATCGCCACGGGCCAGGCGAGGCAGTTAGGGCTCCTAGGTGAGAATATCCTTGGCTCCGGCCTCTCCTTCGATCTTACGATCAAGGAGGGGGCAGGCGCTTTCGTCTGCGGCGAGGAGACGGCCCTCATCGCCTCCATAGAGGGCCGGCGCGGCACGCCGAGGCCCCGTCCCCCCTTTCCGGCCCAGTCGGGCCTCTGGGGAAAGCCGACTAACATCAACAACGTCGAGACCTTCGCCAACATCGCGCCGATCATCCTGAAGGGCGCTGACTGGTACGCGTCAATGGGGACGGAGTCGAGCAAGGGGACGAAGATATTCTCGCTGGCCGGCCGCATCAACAACACGGGCCTCGTCGAGGTACCGATAGGCGTGCCCCTCCACGAGGTCGTCTTCAGGGTGGGGGGAGGCATCCCCAGGGAGCGCCAGTTCAAGGCGGTCCAGATGGGCGGTCCTTCGGGTGGATGCGTCCCCATGAAGCACCTCAACCTGCCCATCGATTACGGCTCACTCGAGTCGGTGGGGGCGATCATGGGGTCGGGCGGCATGGTCGTCATGGACCAGAACACGTGCATGGTCGATGTCGCCCGCTTCTTCCTCAGTTTCACTCAGAGCGAGTCCTGCGGAAAGTGCGTCCCCTGCCGCCTGGGCACGAAGCGGATGCTCGAAATCCTTACGAGAATAACGAAGGGTGAAGGCCGGGAAGGGGACATTGAGCTGCTCGAGGAGGTGGGTAAGTCGGTCAAGGACGCGAGCCTCTGCGGCCTCGGCCAGACGAGCCCCAACCCCGTTCTTTCGACTATCCGCCACTTCAGGGAGGAATACGAGGCCCACATCAAGCACAAGCGCTGTCCGGCCGGCGTCTGCGACGCACTGGTCTTCGCACCGTGCGAGAACACCTGCCCGGTCCGCTGCGACGCTGTCGGTTATGTCTCCCTCGTTGCTGCGGGCAGGTACGAGGAGGCCCTCGACCTGATAAGGCTGAACATGCCCCTGCCCGGCATCTGCGGCAGGGTCTGCAACCATCCGTGCGAGAAGGTCTGCAAGAGGGGCGAGATCGACGACCCGGTCGCCATATCGGCCCTAAAGCGGTTCGCGGCAGACTGGGAGATAAAGCAGGGGAGAATGGCCCCGCCCACTTTTCTCGAGAAGGCGAAAGATGCAAGGGTGGCCGTCGTCGGCTCCGGCCCCGCGGGCCTCAACGCCGCATACCAGCTCGGCAGACGGGGCTATAAGGTGACAATATTCGAGGCCCTGCCTCTTGCGGGCGGCATGCTTGCCGTCGGCATTCCCAGTTTCCGGCTGCCCCGGCAGGTTCTCGAGCACGACATCGCCTTTATCTGCCAGCACAACGTGGAGATCGTCACGGGCAGGGAGCTCGGCAGGGATTTCACGGTACGGGAGCTCCTCGCCGAAGGCTACAAGGCGGTCTTCCTCGCCATGGGCGCCCATCTCGACCAGAAGCTGAATATCCCGGGTGAGGATGCCCAGGGCGTGCTGAGGGGCGTCGAGTTCCTGAGGCGGGCGAACCTCGGGGAGAAAGTCGCCATCGGCCAGAGGGTTGCGATAATCGGCGGAGGCAACGTAGCCATGGACGCGGCACGCATGGTCCTTCGCTTTGGCGCGAAGAGCGTGACGATCATCTACAGGAGGACGCGGGAAGAGATGCCTGCGAACATCGAGGAGATCGAGGAGGCTGAAGACGAGAAGATCACCTTCCTCTATCTGCTTTCCCCTACGAGGATCGTTACCGAGGACGGCAGGGTGACGGGGATCGAGTGCCAGAAGATGAAGCTGGGCGAGTACGACGCGAGTGGAAGGGCAAGGCCTGTTCCCATCCCCGACTCGGAGATCCTGCTTCCCGTCGACACGGTCATACCGGAGATCGGCTACGTGCCCCAGCTCACCTGCCTGAAAGACGGCGATGCCTTTTCCATAAACAGGAACGGCACGCTCGCCGTCGACCCCCTTACGCTCGCTACCGACGTACCCGGTGTCTTCGCCGGAGGCGACGTCGTCACGGGCCCCTCTACGATAGTCGAGGCGATGGCCGGGGGATACCGGGCGGCCGTATCGATTGACAGGTACCTGAAGGGGCAGGACCCCGCTGAGGACCGCGTCTACCGACCTTTGAGAAGGGCGGACGTGATGCGGGCGGAGAGCGAGGCCGAAAGCGGCGCCGAGAAGGAGCGCTACCAGATGCCGTACCTGGGCGTGGGATACCGTGTAAGGGGCTTTTCCGAGGTCAACCTGGGCTTCGACGAGGAGACGGCCGTTCTGGAGGCGAAGCGCTGCCTGCGGTGCGATCTGGAAAAGAGGAGGGGATAGCATGGGTACCGTCAACCTGACAATAGATGACATCAACGTAGAGGTCCAGGCAGGCACGACCGTCTTCTGGGCCGCAAAAAAGGCCGGCATCGAGATACCGCACCTGTGTTACAGCGAAGGGCTCAACCCTACGAGCGCGTGCAGGCTCTGCGTCGTGGAGGTGCAGGGGGCTCGAAACCTCTCGGCCTCCTGCTCGCTCCCCGTGTCGAACAACATGGTCGTCGGGACGGCGACGCCCCGCGTTCTGGCCGCCAGGCGCATGGTGCTCGAATTCCTGCTCTCCGACCATCCCGCCGATTGCATGACTTGCGAGAAGAGCGGGACGTGCGCTTTGGAGAAATACGCCTATGAGTTCGGTATTCGGAAGACGCGCTTCGAAGGCGAAAAGCACGCTTATCCCGTTCGTGACAGCAACCCGTTTTTCGAAAGGGACTACAACAAGTGCATCCTGTGCGGCAGGTGCGTAACGGTCTGTCACGAGGTGCAGTACTGCGGGGCGGTCGACCTGACGAAAAGGGGGTTCGGCACTAAGGTGGCCGCCTTCAGCGATAAGTCGATGAAGGAGACGCCTTGCGTCTTCTGCGGAAACTGCGTGAGCGTCTGCCCGACGGGGGCCCTGACAGTGAAAGCGGGCCGCTTCCAGGGGCGGGACTGGGAAATGAAAAAGGTCCCCACTACCTGCTCCTACTGCGGCGTCGGGTGCACCATCGTCCTCAACGTGAAGGACGAAAAAGTCGTCAAGGTGACCTCCGACAGAGAAGTCGGCATGAACAGGGGGTGGACTTGTGTGAAGGGCAGGTTCGGCTTCGATTATGTCCACAGCCCGGACCGTCTCACGGCCCCGCTGGTAAGGGAGAATGGCAGCTTGCGCAAGGCCGGATGGGACGAGGCCCTCGAAGCGGCCGCGGCCGGTCTGAAAAAGGTGAAGGACGCCTACGGACCCGACGCCATAGGCTTCCTCGTATCGGCAAAGTGCACGAATGAGGAGAACTACCTCCTCCAGAAGATCGCCAGGCTCGCCATCGGCACCAACAACATCGATCACTGCGCCCGTCTCTGACACAGCTCAACCGTCGCCGGTCTGGCGATGGCCTTCGGTAGCGGCGCAATGACGAACTCCATAAGCGAGATAGCGAACGCCGAGACGATCTTCGTGATCGGCTCCAACACGACCGAGAACCACCCCGTCATAGCCCTCGAGATAAAGAAAGCCGTTAGGAAGAACGGGGCCAAGCTGATCGTCGCCGATCCGAGGAGAATCGACCTCGTCGATTACGCGCACCTTTGGCTTGCCCAAAAACCGGGAACGGACGTGGCACTCGTCAACGGCATGATCAACGCCATCTTAGCCGGCGACCTCGTCAACAAGGACTTTGTGGCGGAGCGGACCGAGGGGTTCGCGGCGCTCGCCGAATCCGTTAAAGAATTCACCCCCCAGATAGCCGAGGCCATCACGGGGGTGAAGGCAGCCGATATCGCAGAGGCGGCACGCCTCTTTGCCAAGTCACCCAACGCTTCGATCGTCTATTCGATGGGTATTACCCAGCACACATCAGGCACGAATAATGTCCTGGCCCTTGCCAACCTTTCCATGGTGACCGGCCAGATAGGCAAGCCCGCCTCCGGCGTCAACCCCCTAAGGGGGCAAAACAACGTGCAGGGCGCCTGCGACATGGGTGGGCTACCCAATGTTTTCACGGGTTACCAGAGGGTCGAAGACGAGGCAGCGAGGGCGAAGTTCGAAAAAGCATGGGGCGGGCCTCTTCCCGCCCGTCCCGGCCTTACGCTCATGGAGATGATGAACGCCATAGGCGAGGGGCGCATAAAGGCGCTCTTCATTCTGGGCGAGAACCCGCTCCTTACCGATCCCGACTCGGCTAAGGTTCGCCGGGAGCTTTCTCATCTCGACCTTCTCGTGGTTCAGGACATCTTTCTCACCGAGACGGCAGAGCTCGCCCACGTCGTCCTGCCCGGCGCGAGCTTCGCCGAGAAGGACGGCACCTTTACGAACACGGAGAGGCGGGTGCAGCGGGTCAGGGCGGCCATAAAGGCCGTCGGCGAGGCGCGACCCGACTGGCAGATCCTCGTAGATCTCGCATCAAGGCTCGGTCTCTCCATGGCCTATCGTTCGCCCGAGGCGATCATGGCCGAGATAGCCTCGCTCACGCCGTCTTACGGAGGCATCACCTATGACCGCCTTAGCGAAGGCGGGATCCAGTGGCCTTGCCCTTCAGTAGACCATCCGGGCACCCCGTACCTGCACAAGGGGCAGTTCGTTAGGGGCAAGGGGAAGTTCCATGTGACTCCTTACGTGCCCGCCCCCGAGCTGCCCGACGAGGAATATCCCCTCTTTCTTACGACGGGCCGGATTCTATACCACTACCACGGGGTCCTTTCGAGAAAATCGAAGCCGCTTTCCGAGATGGCACCCGAACCGATAATAGACGTCAGCCGCGAGGATGCCCGCAAGATAGGCTTCAACGGAGAAGGGGCGCGGGTAGTCGTGGAGTCGAGGAGGGGGAGCATCGAGGCAAGGGCGCGGGCAGTCGATTATCTTCAGGAAGGGCTTGTGTTCATGACCTTCCATTTCAAGGAAGCGGCTGCAAACCTTCTGACCCTCGACTCCCTCGATCCCGTATCGAAGATACCGGGGTACAAGGTATGCGCGGTCAGGATCCGGAAGGCGACCGAGGAGAAATAGGACGGGAGGGAAAAGGCTTTTTCGTAGGACCAAAATCGTAGTTGACAGGGGCAAACCTAAGTGTTATTCTTGTTCGTGATTTTCTTCACGTTCTTCTCACTCATTCCCGCCATGGAAAGCCGTTTTTTGCTAACGAGAGCGGCATATGTCGCGAGGGATGGGGGAAACGTATGGTGGTCCCAGAAAATAGAGTAAAATTTTCGGACAGCGTAACGAAAAGGAGGTAACAGTATGTGGCAACTGAGGAATGATGCGCAGGCGAAGGTCGAGGCTGCGGTCAAGATATTCCTGCCGCCGTGCCAAAACAAATGCCCGATCCGCGAAGACATCCAGCGGACGAACGTTCTCATCTCCTTGCTCCCCCAGGACCCTGAAGCGGCACGTGCCGGCGTGCTGCAGATCGGTGATCACCTTCACGAGAGGAACCCTTTTTTCACCGTCTGCGGCTACATTTGCGGCATCTGCGAACGGGAGTGCAACTACAGGACCAAGGGCGGCTCCATCAAGAGAAGGCTTTTGAAACGCTTTCTTTCCGACACATACACGCCCTACATGAAAAAGAGGGCGGCTCTCGATATCAAGCAGGACGGCGAGAAGGTAGCCGTCATAGGAGGAGGCCCGGGCGGCCTGATGTGTGCTTGGGAGATGGCCAAGAGGGGGCATGACGTAACCATTTTCGATACAAACCCGAAGCTCGGCGGCGCCCTCCGGTACATCCCGAAGTATCGCCTTCCGGAGGACGTGCTCGACACGGCCGTGGAAAGTCTTGTCCGGATAGGGGGCATAAAGGTTGTCAAGGATGCCAAGCTGGAAGGCGACGTGATCTCGGACCTCAAGGCCAAGGGCTTTAAGGTGTTCTTCGTCGCCACCGGCACACCCTACCCAAGGCCGCTTACCTTCGGCGTCGACAAGGTGGAATGGCAGGGCATGGAGGGCGTAGAGTACGGGCTTACTTTGCTCGATGAGGCAGGAAGGGGCCTTCTCCCGCTTGATTATTACAAGGGCAAGAGGGTCGTCGTCATCGGCGGCGGCAACGTGGCCTTCGATGCAGCGAGGACCGCATACAGGCTTGGCGGCCAGGTAACCGTCGTCTGTCTCGAGAACGACGACAAGGCAACAAAGGACGGCATCCCGGCAGACGTCGAAGAGATAGAAGGGGCACATCAGGAAGGGATCAAGATCGTCTATTCCAGGGGTGTCAGGAACATTATAGCTGAGAAAGGAAAATTCAAGAAGATCGACTGCCCGAAATGCACGGGCGTCTTTGACTATAAGGGCTTCAATCCCCAGTTCGACTGCAGTGATTGTCAGGACGTGGAAGGTGATGTCCTTCTCATTACGATAGGCCAGATGTGGGACCGGAGCCTGTTGCAGAACTCGGGCCTTTTCGACGAGCGAGGCAGGCTTGCCGTCGATCCCCTTACCCGCAGGAGCATGCTCAGGGGAGAGGTCTTCATCGGAGGCGACGTCAGAAGGATCGGCTTCATGGTCGACGCCATGGCCGAGGGGAGGGAGGCAGCCCAGTCGATGGAGCGGTATCTCCGCGGTATGCCTATGCAGCGCTGGGGCCTCAGGAGGGAGACCACGGGGACGCCTGCCAGGAGCACCTTCAAGGCCGAACCCCCTGTAAAATGGACTTCCCCCGACAAAAGAAAAAACTTCGACATGTTCGAGATAGGCTTCACTCTCGACGAGGCTAGAGAGGAAGCAAAGCGTTGCCTCGCGTGCGGGCCTTGCCCTGCGTGCAAGGCGTGCGTTTCGGTGGGAATCCAGCCGGAGCTGCCGGCGGTGCAGGTCGACGAATCGCTATGCTCCGGCTGCGGCGTGTGCGTCTCCGCCTGCAACTACGAGACTGCCCAACTCGTCGAGACGAAAGAGATCGTGGAAGGCAGAGAGGTGAGGACGCGCCTCGTCAGCTACACCGATCCAATAAAGTGCAAGGCCTGCGGCATGTGCGTCTCCGCATGTCCTTCTGGCGCCAGGGAGTTGGTCCCCGACCTGTCGAAGATGGAGAAGCAGAACATCGGCGAAGAACCGGGCGTTGTCTGCTTTACCTGCAAGTTCGGTTACGGCTACTGCGGAAACGGGGTCGGGGCAGGGGTAAAGACATTCATCCCCGTCGCATGCATCGGAAAGGTTGACTCTACCGATGTCCTGAACGCTTTCAAGAAGGGGGCCGACGGGGTGCTCCTGCTCGGCTGCGGCGAAGGCGACTGCCACTTCCAGGACGGCAACGAGGAGGCGCGGAAGAGGGTATACCTCCTGCAAAAAGTGCTCGAATCCTTCGGCATCGAAAAAGAAAGGGTCAGGGTCGTCACTTCCTTCGATCCGGAAGGGGCGAGCGTCTCGAAGCTTGTCAAGGAATTCAAAGATAAGCTCACGGGTCTTGGACCGATCAGGGTTTAGGAGGAAGACATGGCTGATAAACCAAAAGTGGCAATAATGTGGCTTGGAGGCTGCGGCGGGTGCGACGAGGCAATCGTCGACCTTAATGAAAACGTTCTCAAAGTGGCGGCCGCCGTCGAATTTGTGCTCTGGCCGGTAGCTCTCGATTTCAAATACCATCACATAGAGGCGATGAAGGACGGGGAGATCGCCCTGGCCATCGTGAACGGCTCGGTGAGGAATTCCGAGCTTGAGGAGTTCGCCAAGGTCCTGCGCAAGAAGTCCCAGCTAGTCCTTGCCTTCGGCGCTTGCGCCTGTTTCGGCGGTACGCCGGGCCTGGCGAATTTCCGCTCCAAGGACGACATCTTCCAGTGGGTGTACAAGGACGCTCCGACAGTCACGAACCCCAAGAACAACTACCCCCAGACTGTCACTAAGGTGGACGGCAAGGAGCTTACCCTCCCGGAACTTTTCAACGACGTTCGCACCTTGAGCCAGGTCATCGACGTCGATTACTACCTTCCCGGCTGCCCGCCCCCCGTCAACCTCATACTGGAAGCGGTCAGCGCAGTGCTGGAGGGCCGCCTCCCCCCGAAGGGCTCTACGCTGGCGCCGGAGAGGGCGCTCTGCGACGTATGTGAAAGAAACAAGACCAAGCCCGACAGGCTGGCCGTCACCGATATAAAGAGGATACACGAGATCGAGGCGGACCCCGAGAAGTGCTTCCTGGCTCAGGGCGTGGTCTGCTCTGGACCGGCGACGCGGGCCGGCTGCGGTGAGGTCTGCCTGAAGATCAACATGCCCTGCAGGGGCTGTTTCGGCCCGGTCGAGGGCGTCAAGGACATGGGCTCCAAGTACCTGTCTGCCTTCGCTTCACTCATACATGGCCAGAACCTGGACGAGGCTCTAAAGGTCGTCGATGCCCTCGACGATCCTGCGGGTTATTTCTACCGTTTCACAACGGCGTCTTCTCTGCTGCACAAGAAGAGAGAAGCATCCAAAAAAGCGTGAGGTGTGAGCATGGGTAAAAAACTTTCGATAAATCCGGTAACCAGGTTGGAGGGCCACGGGAAGATCGAGATCTTTCTGGACGATCAGGGGGATGTGGAGGACGCCTATTTTCAGGTAACGGAGCTCCGGGGCTTCGAGCGTTTCTGTATCGGCAGGCCCGTGGAAGAGATGCCGAGGATCGTGCCGAACATCTGCGGCGTCTGCCCCACGCCCCACAACATGGCATCGACCAAGGCCGTGGACAAGGTCTACGGCGTCGAGCCGACCATTACGGCGAAGCTAATAAGGCAGCTCCAGTACAATGCCTTTTACGTGGAAGACCATTTCATTCATTTCTTCTTCCTCGCCGCGCCCGACTTCGTGGTCGGTCCAGACGCCAACCCGGGAGAGCGCAACATCCTCGGGGTAATCCAGAAGGTGGGGATGGAGATCGCGGGAAAGGTGATCGAGGTCAGGAAGAGGTGCAGGGACATTCTGCGCCTCCTCGGGAGCAAGGCCCCCCATCCGGAAGGAGGCCTGCCGGGCGGCGTTTCGAGGGGGATCAGCGAGGAAGAGCGAGCGATCATAAAGGAGACCGCCGACTATGCCGTCGAGTTCTCGAAGTTCGCGCTCCAGCTCTTCAAGAACGTTGTGGTCAGGAACCCGAAGTATCTAGACCTCGTCCTCGATGACGCCTATAACCTCAATACTTATTACATGGGCATGGTCGACGACAACAAGTGTGTAAACTTCTACGACGGCAATCTGAGGGTCGTCAATCCGGAAGGCAAGGAAAGAGCTTTGTTCGACCCTCAGTTCTATACGGACCATATAGCCGAGTGGGTAGAGCCCTGGACCTACATAAGGCTCACCTATCTAAAGGTCCTCGGCTGGCAGGGACTGAAAGAGGGCTTCGGCTCATCCCTCTACCGCGTCGGCCCGTTGGCCCGCCTGAACGCGTCGAAGGGCATGGCAACTCCCGAGGCGCAGGCCGAGTATGAGGAGATGTATGCGGTCCTCGGGAACAAGCCGGCGCACCACACGCTCGCCTTCCACTGGGCAAGACTGATAGAGGCATTGCAGGCAGCCGAAGACATGCAGCGCATCGCCGGTGACCCCCTTCTCACGAGCAAGGACATCCGGAACATGAACCTCCGCCTGACAAAGAAGGGTGTCGGCTGCGTCGAGGCGGCGAGGGGAACGCTGATCCATCACTACGAGACGGACGATAGGGGCCTCCTTACTAAGGCGAACCTCATTGTGGCCACGCAGCATAACGCGGCCCCTATCTGCCTTTCCGTGAAAAAAGCGGCCAAAGCCTTTATCAAAGGGGGAGAGGCGAAGGAAGGGCTCCTCAACATGGTCGAGATGGCCTTCCGCGCCTACGATCCCTGCCTCGGCTGCGCGACCCATACGCTCCCGGGAAAGATGCCCCTCGAGATAGTCCTCCGCGACCGCGAGGGGAACGTGGTAGACCGGATAGGGCGGGACGTATAACAACGGAGAAGAACCGGGCGGGGCCTCCCACACATCCAGGCCCTGCCCGGTAGTATCATGGCCTCTCACAAAATCCTCGTACTCGGGCTCGGCAATACTATTCTGGGGGACGACGGCGTAGGAATCCGCGTCGTGAGAGAGATGCGGCGCCTATGGGCCGGCGACCCCTCGGTCGAGCTGGTCGAGGCGAGCCTTGGCGGAATGGTGCTCCTCGACCTCATAACCGGATTCGATAAGGTGATCGTCGTCGACGCTATTATGGCGGAAGACCGGAAGCCGGCCGGGTTCGTCTACGATCTTTCCCTTGACGACCTGGGAGCCCTGGTGGTGCCTTACGCTTCCCACGCCCTCGATTTGAAGACCACGATCGAGCTGGGCAGGAGGCTGGGGTACAAGATGCCGGCGACAGTGGCTATTCATGCGGTCAAGATAGAAGAGAACACTCTCTTCACGGAAGAGTTGTCGCCCACCGTGGCCGCGGTGGTCCCCCTCCTGGCAAAACGCATTATCCAGGACCTCGACGGACCCCATAGTTAAAAGGAGCTGCCTCCCGGCGCATGCTTTCCTGCCTTTTCCTAACCTGCATATAACGTACTGCCATGGCGCCGGCGGCCGCCTTGCTTTCAGCCCGTTCTTCCCCTATAATGTGAGCTGCGTGCGGGTTTCGGGAGTCCTGGGCATTCGGCAATCGGCCAAAAAAGCGTAACAGGAGGTAGGCACTATGGCAAGCTACAGGTGCGTGGTGTGCGGCTACATCTATAATCCTGCCGAAGGAGATCCGGCCTCAGGGATAGCGCCGGGCACGGCTTTCGATGATCTGCCCGATTCTTGGGTATGTCCCGTGTGCGGCGCACCGAAGACGGAATTCGAAAAAGAGGGATAGGGGGGAAAGAATGCTTCTGGAGACAAAGCTGGCGGGTCTCGGGGTGCCGAAAAAGGGGAAGGTGCGGGACATTTACGATCTGGACGATACACTTCTCATCGTTGCGACCGACCGCGTGTCCGCCTTCGACGTGGTACTGCCTACGGGTATACCGGACAAGGGCAAGGTTCTCAACCAGCTTTCCCTTTTCTGGTTCCGTGCGATGGCCGATATCGTAAAGAACCACGTGCTTGAATCGGATGTCGACCGCTACCCTGCCGCTGTCCGGAAATACGCGGACGAGCTGCGAGAGAGGAGCATGATAGTAAGGAAGGCAAAGCCCTTTCCCGCCGAATGTGTCGTAAGGGGGTATCTGGCCGGCTCCGGCTGGACCGAGTACAGGGAGAAGGGGACGGTCTGCGGCGTCAGGCTGCCCGCCGACCTGCGGGAGTCGGAGCGCCTTCCCGAATCGATTTTTACGCCCACCACCAAGGCAGAGACAGGACACGACGAGGCAGTCTCCATGGAGCAGCTCCGCGAACTCCTGGGGGACAGACAGGCGGAGGAGCTGAAGTCCCTCAGCATCATGATCTACAACAGGGCAGCCGCCTTTGCGGAGACAAAGGGTATCCTCATAGCCGACACAAAATTCGAATTCGGCATCGCCGATGGCGAAACGATCCTGATCGACGAGGCGCTGACGCCGGATTCGTCGAGGTTCTGGTCGGCGAAGGATTACAAGCCGGGCAAGGGGCAGGACAGCTTTGATAAGCAGATAGTGAGGGACTATCTGAACACCCTCGATTGGGACAAGACCTATCCCGGCCCTGGCCTGCCGCCGGAGATCATCGAGAAGACAGCCGGGCGATACCGGGAAATATTTGAGATACTCACGGAAAGCCCCCTTCGGTAGCGAGGCGGTCCGAGGACATTGTTTCAAAGGGATAGGTGGGGCACAGGGTCCTTCGAGGACCCTGTGCGTTCACTATTACCTAAGCCAGGGCGTCTTTCATTGCGCTTGCCGGCGAAAATTTCGGCGCTTTCTTCGCCTGAATCTTGATCTCCTTGCCTGTTCGCGGATTTCTGCCGGTCCGGGCCTTCCTCTGGACGACTGAAAAGGTGCCGAACCCCGTAACCGTTACGCGGTCACCCTTTTTCAAAGACTCCTTTACCGCAGCCACGAAAGAATCGATCGCCTTCTCTGCCTGGGTCTTCTTGATCGCCGCACCCGCTGCCACCTTGTCTACAAGATCCTTTTTCGTCATTCCCCTTCACCTCCTTTCTTTTACGATTGGCGTTTTCATTTGTAATTATAATCTCTTCAGGGAACATTGTACGTGTTTTTCAAGCATAATGGAACAAAAATCCATCCTTAACGGTCGAAAAGATGGAAATTATCGAATAGGCGTCTTAATTTATCATTGGTCATGGAAAGGGCGGCGTTGCCTTTACACGATGAATATGTTATCCTACCTCCTGATATTTCTTCTGTTTCTGAAGCTCCCGTTCTTTTCCGTTTCAAAGAACTCACGAACAGAGAGATACCCAAAGATGTAAAGACGAAAAGGGCAGAACGTAACAGGTATTTGAGCGACCCGGACGAAGGACGGCAAAGCACGAGAAGGAAAGAAAAGAGGTAAGCGTGGCAGACGTAGAAGTAAACGACGGCAACATCGAGAAGGCAATCAAGGCGCTCAAGCGCATGCTCCAGAGAGAGGGCGTCCTCAAGGAGATCAAGAGAAGGAGCTTTTACGAGAAACCATCCGAAAGGGAGAGGCGGAAGGAAAGGGAGGCCAGGAAGCGGCGGCTCCGGGCGGAGAGGAGAAAACATGCCTCCGGCAGGGAGTGAGATGGCGGCTCCGTCCTATTGAACTTAAATCCCCCACCCTCCCGATACGACGATAGTCGTGCCGGTCACGTAAGAGCTATCGCCGGATGCAAGGAAAGCGGCGACCCTTGCGACTTCGTCCGGCTCCCCCATCCTTCCAAGAAGCGTTTGCGCTACAATAGGCGCTCTGTACTTCTCAGGCATCCGCTCCATCGGCGGAGTGCGTATGATGCCGGGTACTATAGCGTTGACCGTCACCCCCTCCCGCCCTGCTTCTCGCGCGACGGTCTTCGTCAACCCTATGACCGCAGCCTTTGCCGTACAGTAGGCTGCCTCCCCTTTGGCGCCTGAAAGACCGTAAATCGAGCTGATGTTGATAATTCTGCCCCACCCGGCATTTCGCATGTCAGGCAGGAGGAGTCTCACAAGGAGGAAAGGGACTACCACGTGTATCCCCAGTACATCGTTGAAGGCCTTTCGGTCCACCCTGGACGTAGTGCCCGGCCGGTCAAAGCCCGCGTTGTTGACCAGTATATCGATCAACCCTTCACCTTTGAGCGCCTCCACGAGGCGCGTAAGTTTCCCCGTGTGCATCAAGTCGATGAGGTGGCCTTCGGCCCTCCCGCCCCGTAAGGTTATGGCCTCAACGACCGTAGGCAGCGTACGTCTATTCTTGTCGAGGAGTATAAGGGCAGCGCCCTTTTCCGCGAAGAACTCTGCGCAGGCCCGGCCGATTCCCTGGCCCGCCCCAGTGATCAACGCCCTATGCCCGGAGAGGTCCATATTGGTTCCTTCCCTATTGTAAGCGAGGACCGGGGCAGATGGCAATAGCGCTGCTTGGCAGAAGACGGCGGCCGCCGGTCGCGAAAATAGCCGGGCCACGCTGAGACATGGTATACTAACCCATGTCTGTAGCCCTTACCCCCATCCCCCTTTCCATGCGCTTTCTCGCCTCCTTCTACAAGTACTATGATGCCGTAGAAGGCGTAAGCCGCGCGTACCTCGACGGGCAGTGGAGAAGATGGGCAGAAGAGCCCGGCATCAAAAAATACGCGGCCGGGAAAGAAGGCAAGGTAGTCGCCCGCATCGTCTATGATCCCCGTTCGAGCCTTATCGAAGAGATCCTGGCCGACGATCCCGGGCAGACTGAAACGCTCCTGCCCCAGGTCGTCGATGCGCTGATAGGGAAGGAGAGTCTCCTGGCAGCGGAAATCCTCGAGGCGGACGCAAAAAAGCTTTACTGGATGGTGGAGTACGGTTTTAGGCCCACCCGCTCCTATTCGGCCCATGGCCTTTCCTTCTTGAGGATGGACCTCTCCACCGCAGTTTACATGGAGCGGGCGGGTCACGGCGCCCCTGTCCGGCCCTATCGCAGGAAGGAGCGGGTCGCCATAGAGCGCATCCCGGCTGGGCAGACTCAGGTTGAGATCGAGGCTTCGCTCAGACGCCTCACCGATAACCTCGGCGGCATCGGCCGGTTTGTCAAGAGAGGCTCGCGGGTCGTGATAAAGCCCAATATCGTGGCAGACCACGGGATGAAGGACGGGGTCTACACTGGGGGGGTCGTCACAGATATACGGCTCGTCAGTGCCCTCATCGACCTCCTCCTGCCCGTTGCGGGGGAAGTCGTCGTTGCCGAAGGGTCATCGATAAACCGGAGCGAGACAGGCAGGATGTTCGCCCACTACGGGTACGACAGGCTGGCCGAAGCGGACCGGCGGCGGGTCAGACTCGTCGATCTGAACACGGACGCCCTTGTTGAGAAGAATGTCCCCTCGGGCAAAAGAATGTCGTCACGGAAGGTGCCTGTCACTATAGATGAGGCCGATCTCGTCATCAGCGTTCCCGTCTTGAAAATCCACTTCGCAGCCGGCGTCTCCCTTGCCGTGAAGAACCTCCAGGGGGTGATGCCCCCCCTTGAGAAGTATATGAGCCACTTTTTCGGGCTCTGGCAGAACCTCGTCAATATACACCATCTTGTCAAGCCCGGGCTTACGATAATCGACGGCATCACGGGGCAGGAGGATTTCGGCCCTGTCTCCGGCAGGCCGAAGGCGATGAACGTCCTTATCGGCGGGACGAACCCCGTGGCCGTGGACGCGGTGGCAATGCGCGTCATGGGGCTTGACCCTCCATCATCTCCACCGGTGCTCCTTGCCTACCTCCAGGGACTGGGACCGATCGAGGAAGATCTGATAGATACGGTTGGCGCGTCAGTGGATGAGGTAGCGAGCCCCTTTAAACAGCCCCTGATCGACCTCGGAGGGGGCGCGGACCTTTCTATCCACGACGGCCGGGCATGCCCCGGATGCCGGGGATACCTGCACTTCGTCCTGAACAAGCTCCGGAGGCCAGACCCGGCACAGCCCGGGAGGCTCCTAATCGACCGGCCTTTCGAGCCGAAAGTAAACATCTTTATAGGCCCTGCAACGCCGGTTCCCATCAATAGGGAGGAGACGAACATCTTCATGGGCATGTGCCAGCAGCATCACGCGGCCGCCGGCGTCCACCTGCCGGGCTGCCCTCCCCACGCCGAGGTCATCATGAACGGCATATTTCGCCTGCTACCCGATGTGGCGAGGCCAAAGTACGCGGACGAGACGGAGGAGGCAAAGCTGGAAAGGATGCTCAAGGAAGTCCTGGCCCTGGAGCGACGGTAAGCCGCCATGCGGCGGATTTCATGGGCGAGAAAGCTCTTCCATCTCTCCGGGTGCCTCATACCCCTTATCTACATGGTGCACGGTAAAACCGCGGCCCTTCTTGTCACGGGCACGGCTCTCGCAATGGCAGCCCTGATCGAGACGCTCAGGCTCAAGGGACGCATCCGTCCGGCTTTCGTTGAGCCCCTTCTGAAAGAGAAAGAGGCGAGGGGGCCGGCGGGGACCCTTTTTTACCTCGTCTCCTGCCTGACGACGATAATTCTTTTCGACAAAGCAGTTTCGTCGGCCTCGATCCTCGTACTTGCCATAGCAGACCCTCTTTCCGCGGCTGTGGGGTCAAGATGGGGGCGGATATCCTTTTTGGGGAAATCTGGAGAAGGGACAGCAGCCTTCTTCTTCTCGTCTCTCCTTATCCTCGCCTGTTTCTCTTTCAATGCAGGGAGCATCATTGCAGCCTCCGCCGCCGCTTGCGCAGCAGAGCTGCTCTCGACGAAGCTTGTCGATGACAACCTTACTATCCCGCTGGTCGCGGCCCTTTGCTTGACTGCCCTCCGCTGACCGGGGACCGGACGGTCACCGCGAGGCGATCTGTCTGCCGATCACGGCGCCCGCGGCGACGCCCAGGGCCAGGATACCGATCGTTTTGACTACGCCGAGGCCGGCCACCGCGACAGCGAGCCTCCTTTCTATGTAAGAAAGATGGCGCCGCTCGTCGGCGTAGTTCTTTTCGACCATAACCATCACCCGCGAGGGAAGCTCTTCACGGGCCGCTTGCCTGTATTTGTAATTGACGTACTTTTCTCCCGTCTCGCAGGCGCTGAGCACCGGACGCTCCCCAATCGCCTCCGTGAGGGCCGCTATCCCTTCGAGGAAGACGCCGTGCACGGCCTTCGACAACTCGGGCGGCTCGCCGCCCTCTCTTCTGATCGCGTCGCCCAGTTCCCTCACATGCCTCTCGTGGTCCTGCCGGATGCGCCTCAGAGCGTCCTGCACCTCCCCCGACTTGACCCTGGCAACTGCCCTTTCGTACGCCAGCACGGCGTCGTAATCGAGCTTCATAAGGGAGCTCAGCCGGTCGATAATCTCACGACTCTCCATACGGCCCCTCTCCTTCCACCGACTTTTTCTCCAAGCTCTTCGAACATAGTGCCTGTGTCCGCCGAAATCAATGGAGCAGGCCCGGCGGTTCTTTCGGTAACGCGACATGAGAAGGAGAGCTAGGGGGCCGATCCCTTCCCGACCTCGCCCCGCCGGTTAACCCGGTAAAGGGCCAGGAGCTTCTTGACCGCAATGGGAAAGATCCCGATGAGGGCAAAAGAGACGAGGAGCCCCGGCGAAAGAATGTCCCTTGCGGACTCGATCCTGGCCAATTCTCTACCTGCATTGACGTAAACGATCGTACCCGGCAGCATTCCGAGCTGCGAAACCCACCAGAAGGTTCGCAGGCGCATGCGCGAAAGCCCCATGGCAAGGTTGATCAGCCAGAAGGGAAATAAGGGAATCAGCCGAAGGGTAAAGAGATAGAACACCCCCTCCCTTTCTATTCCCTCGTTGATCTTCTCAATTCTGCTGCCGAACCTTTTCTGGACCCATGCCCCCAGGAGATACCTGGAGACAAAGCAGGCGAGGGTTGCTCCGATAGCGCTTGCGAAGGATACGACGATCGTTCCCGTTACGAGGCCGAAGAGCCCGCCCCCCGCGATGGTAAGGACAACGGCGCCGGGCAGCGAGAGGGACGTAACCAAGACATAGATGAGGAAATAGCACGCGATCACCGAGGCAGGGTAATGCCCATAGGCGGCACGGAGGCTTCCCAGGGAACCCTTCACATAGGAGAGCGTGAGGTACCGCTCGAGACCGAGCGTCCAGAACGCGATAAACGTGCAAGCGATTAGCGCGACGACTAACAGTTTCTTGATCGGATGAACTCGCCTCATGCCTCTGTTCGGCCCCCTCCCCTGCCATGACGATTAAAGCACGGCCTCGCGGCACATCTGTTTGTACACCCGAAATATAGTCTGCCGGGCAAAGGGCTGCAAGAACTATCAGGCAGGTATCGCTGCAGAGGGTTGGCCCTTTCAAAGTCTCGACAACCCTGCGGCCGGTGGCGGTCCTTTTTGGCTGACCGTTTTCTTGACAATGCAGATAGGAGGCTTACATTTACGCTAGTTAGTCTAATGTTGGAGGTCGGGGATGAAAAAGTTGAGCATGTATAGCCTCAGTACCTGCCCGTGGTGCAGTGAAGCAAAAAAGTTCTTTGAATCACGGGGTATTTCTTACAGCTACATCGACTACGATCTTGCTTCGGCTGAAGAGCAGCAGAGAATATCGAAAGAGATGAGCGGTTTCCAGGTGAAAGGTTTCCCGGTCATCAAGATAGGGGAGGAGGCTGTTATCGGCTACAGTCTCGAGAAGTATTCCGAGCTGGTCCGGTCGATGTCGTCGGAATCGTCGCAATAGACTCCCGCTCAGAACAAGACAGCCCCTTCGCACCGGGCGTACTCTATGTCACGGAAGTCGGGCGTTTTTAATCCCGCCTTTCATATTGACGAGTCGGTAACCCATCCAACCGCGCCTTTGGCGCGGTGCCCGGCCTCCTCGAAGGCCCGTCGCTTATAGACTTCCAATGTCGGGAGCGCTTACAGGGCTTCCAAATACACCCGCCCTGGGCGCTCGCCCCTTGACTTTTGTGTTCTTTTAACTATACTAATACCTTCGGAGGTGGAAGATGGCCATCGGACTTATCGGCAAGAAGCTGGGCATGACGCAGGTATTCGGGGAGAACGGCGCCGTTATTCCCGTCACTGTCGTGAGAACCGGTCCCTGCCTCGTCGTGCAAAAAAAGACCGTTGAAAACGACGGTTACAGCGCCTTGCAGGTTGGTTTCGGGGAGATCAAAAAAACCTCCAGGGTCAATAAGCCCAGGATGGGTCATTTCAAGAAGGCCGGCGTCGCTCCCATGGTCAAATTGAAAGAGTTCAGGGCAGATGGGGAGGAGCTTGCGGGCTTCGAGGCAGGGAGCGAGGTCCCTGTTGACCTCTTCAAGCCAGGAGATTTCGTCGATGTGACGGGAATCTCCATCGGAAAAGGCTACGCGGGCGTCATCAAGAGGCACAAGTTCTCGGGTGCGCCTGGAGGCCACGGGACCCACGAGTTCTTCAGGCACGGCGGGTCCATAGGCCAGAACACTACGCCCGGAAGGACCCTGAAGGGTAAGAAGATGCCGGGCCACCTAGGGGCTGGAAAGGTAACCGTCCAGAGCCTCAAAGTCGTCGAGGTGCGGGGCGACACGAATATCGTGATGATCCAGGGTGCAGTGCCCGGACCGAGAAACGGCTACCTCATTCTGAAAAAAGCAGTCAAAAAACAATAGGCGTCGTATACATGCGTGCATAAGCAACTTGCCTTGATCATCCCCTATATCAGACGGTATAGGGGAAGTTTTTTTTGCGCTATCCTCCTAATAGTTGCTGCTTCCCTGGTTTCTGCGGCCATACCCTTTCTCATCAAGCTAGGCGTGGACGGGCTGAAAGCCGGCTTCGGCCGTCCGGTCATACGCGTCATAATTGCATGCGCAATTCTGGCCCTCGTGCAGGCGGGGCTCAAGAGCAGGGCGCGGATGAGCATCTTCAACAGCGGCCGGGATATCGAGTTCGAGCTTCGCAGGGATTTTTACGCCCACCTCATCTCCCTGCCGTACGCCTTTTTCAGAAACCAACACCGGGGCGACCTCATCGCGAGAATGATGACTGACGTCAACAACGTCAGGATGATGATCTCCCTCGTCACCCTCAATTTCTCGAACACAGCAGCCATAACGGTCTTGAGCATAGCCATGATGTTCAGGCTCTCCCCCTCGATCACGGTGCTCTCGGTCGTCCCCTTGTGTTTTCTCTTCCTGGTCATGTACGGTTTTCTGGGGAGGTTGCATCGCGTCTTCACCGAGATTCAGAGTGTAAACGGCCATCTTTCGAAAGACGTGAACGAGGTGCTGTCAGGCATCAGACTGATAAAGAACTATCGCCTCCAGGAAGAAGAGCAGGCGCGCTTCGACGAGCTGAACAGGTCGTACATGGAAAAGACCCTTGAGGCGACAAGGGTATGGGGAATCCTCCTGCCGATGACAGGCTTTCTCGGGGGCGTGGGCACGCTCATCGTTTTGTGGCTGGGTGGTTATTACCTGATAGAGCATCGCATCACGCTCGGCGATTTCATAGCCCTCAACACCTACTACCTGATGCTTATGTGGCCCATTGCGGCCCTCGGATGGGTGCTGAACCTTTACCAGAGGGGCGTGGCTTCACTCCAGAGGATAGAAGCGATTTATGGGTTTGAAGAGGAAAGGACGGGGGGAATACGCCCCGATTCGCTCGGGGGCGCCATTATCTTCGACCACGTCGGGCTGCGAAAAGATGGACGGGATGTGCTGAAGGACATCAGCTTTTCCCTTCAGCCGGGCGAGAAGATGCTCATCACGGGACCGACCGGAAGCGGCAAGTCGACGCTGCTCAACCTTCTCCTGGGCCTCGAGGATGACCACACGGGCTCGATCCGGCTGGACGGAATCGACGTGCGCAAGATCGCCCTTTCTGCCTTGAGAAGGGAGATAGGCCTCGTACCTCAGGACCCTTTTCTGTACTCGAGTTCGATAAGGGAGAACGTCTTTGCCTCTCCCGACCTCGCCCGGCTCATGGAAGCGGTCAGCATGGCCGAAGAGATCGAAAGATTCCAGAAGGGCGTGGAAACGGTGGTCGGGGAACGGGGGGTCACCCTGTCGGGCGGGCAGAAGCAGAGGCTCACCCTGGCAAGGGCTCTCTCGAGAGGACCGCGCATACTGCTCCTCGACGACCCCTTTACTCACGTGGACGGCTATACGGAGCACCTGATATGGGAAAGGGTCAGGCCCGTTCTTGACGGAAAGACGGTGATCATCGCCTCGTCAAAGCCGGTTCCCCTCTCCTTCATCGACAGGGCGGCGGTGCTCGTCGGCGGCGAGATGGTCGACCAGGGGAGCGCAGGCGACCTCCTGAGCCGGGATCCTTACATGAAACTCCTCTACGAGGTGAAAGGATAGGATGGGATCGGGCTTGATCCGGGATTTCCTTTTCCGATACGTGGCCAGGTACAACCGCCTGGCGCTTCTCTCCCTATTCCTCATGCTCGTCGTCGCCCTCTCGAGAATGGCGCCCGCCTACATCCTGAAGGTAGCGGTCGACCGGTACATCGGCCGGGGCGATCTTCGCGGCCTTTCGGCGGCTGCGCTCTTATATCTATGCTTCATCTGCCTTGAGTATGGAGCCATGTATTTTCAGGTATACGTGACGCAGCTCTTCGGCCAGAGCGTTATACGACAGATGAGAATGGAAACCTTCGTGCACCTCATGCGCCTGCCCGTCCCTTATTTCGACAGGACCCCTCTGGGGAAAAACCTCCACTACGTGACGAGCGATATGGAGAGCATCAACGAGTTCATTACATCCGGGATCGTCACGAGCGTGGGCGACATTATCACCATCACCGGCATACTGGCCGTCATGCTCTACCTCAGCATGCCCCTGACTGCTGTGGTCATGCTCTTTTTCTTCATCCTCGTCCCTATCGTCGATATCTTCCGGAGGTGCTTCCACAGGGCCTATCAACAGTCGAGGGAAAGCGTCTCCGAAATGAACGCCTTTATGGGGGAAAGCCTGGCGGGCATCTACGTAGCCAAGGCGTTCGACCGAGAGGGTGAGGAAATGGATCGGTTCGCCGAGAAGAACGCCCGGTACAGGCTCGTGTTTAAGAAGGTCATCCTCTATCTTTCCCTCTATTTCCCATTTGTGGAGTCTATAGGCATCCTGTCGATCCTGGCAATCCTGTGGTCGAGCGGATACCTTCTGTCCTTCGGCGCAGTCACCTTTGGCACCATAGTTGCTTTCATCGAGTACTCCCACAAGCTGTATAACCCGATCCGAGACCTGAGTGAAAAATACAACCTCTACCAGAACGCCCAATCCAGCCTGGAAAAACTGCACAGGCTCCATGCGACCGAGCCGGAGGAGTCGGCCCGCGGCAGACCGGCCCTTGATGTGGCGGGCGACGTCGAGTTGCGGGACGTCTGGCTCTCCTACGAGAACGATGATATGTACGCCCTGAAAGGGATCAACCTCAGAATAAGGGAAGGAGAGAAACTGGGCATCGTGGGGCTTACGGGATCGGGCAAGACCTCCCTCATAAACCTGCTCCTCGGCTTTTACATGCCCACCAGGGGGGAGATACGGATAGGCGGACGCCCCATCGCGGACTACTCTTTGGAATCCCTGCGAAAGGCCTTCGGAATCGTATCGCAGGACGTCTATGTCTTTCCGAGGACAATCAGGGAGAACCTGTTTGTCGCCGACGATAAGATCCACCCCGGCCTCGATCGGCTCATACGGGGTTTTTCGCAAGAAGGGGCGGCGAAATTGATCGCCGAAGAGGGGCGCAACCTTTCCGAAGGGGAGAAGCAGCTAATCGCCATAGGCAGAGTGATCGCCTACAGGCCCCGGTATATCATCCTCGACGAGGCGACGAGCAGGATCGACCGGTACCTCGAAAAGAGCGTAAGGGGTATCATGGAGGAGGAGCTGGGCCAGGCCACGTGGCTCGTGATAGCCCATAGGATCTCGACGATGGCAGAGATGGACAGGATCGTCGTGATCCATAACGGCGAGCTGGCCGAGGAGGGGGACCACTGCGAGCTTTTGGAAAGAAAAGGCATCTACCACCATCTTTACAGCATCTATAAGAGGGGAGGCCAGTTATGATTTATGCTAAACTATGTCTCATGCCCGCAGGGTCCGCATCTGCGCCTCCGGCTAAGCCACGAACAGGCGGGGTTGAGGCGCATCGACGGCTCGGACGGGCAAGGAGGCTGATATTTGAGTGCGTGGAAGTTCCCGTGGCCCGGCGCAGGGCTCTCCGAGAAAGAAAAATACAGGATCACGAGCTGGGCTTTCAGCTACTTCATGAAAAGCAGCCTTACCATATCCGACGCAGTCTCGGAAGCGGTCAGGAAGGTGACACCCGAGAAGGTTAAAAAGGACGGCTCGCTGAAGCTCTCGAAGGCAGATCTCCTCGAGCTGCAGCTCAGGGTAAAGAATATGCTCTAGGAGGGGGCAAAAGGAAAAGGGGTGGCCGCCGACGCCGAAAACAGCGGGTACGTAAAGCGGGCTATTTCCCCTGGCTTTGGGCTCCGTCCCAGCAAAATGTACAGGCAAGCAAAAGAATTCAATCAGGAGCGATAATGAGGAAAAGAGGGTCCGGCGTCCTGCTCCACATCACATCCCTTCCCTCGCCCTATGGCATAGGCGACCTTGGGCCCTGGGCTCGCCGGTTCGCCGATTTCCTCTCCGAGACGCGCCAGAGCTACTGGCAGATATTGCCTCTCAGCCCGACCGCTCCGGTATACGGCAATTCCCCGTACAGCAGCATCTCCACCTTTGCCGGGAATACCCTCCTCATAAGTCCGGAAATGCTCGTCCGGGATGGTTTCCTTGCTCAGAAGGAGGTCGATTCGAGGCCCCCGCTACCCGAAGACAGGTGCGACTACGAAGGGGCGGCCTCGTACAAGGAGCGCCTTCTGAATTTGGCTTACGACGGTTTCGTAGAGTCCCGCCGTGATCGGGACCGGTTCACCCGGTTTTGTGAAGAACAGGCATCATGGCTCGATACTTACGCGCTCTTCGTCTCGATCAAGAAGCGCATGAACGGTCGGGTGTGGAACAAGTGGCCCCCGGAACTGAGGGACCGGTCACAGGAAAGCCTGGAGCTGGTCCGAAGGGAGTCAAGAGCCGACATCGAACGGGAAAAGTTCTGGCAGTACCTTTTCTTCCGCCAGTGGACGGCCTTCAAGAAATACTGCAACGAGCGAGGAGTGCAGATTTTAGGGGACATCCCCATATACGTCAGCTACGACAGCGCCGATGTATGGGCAAACCCTGGCATTTTTAAGCTTGACTGGGAAAAGAAACCCCAGACGGTCGGCGGAGTGCCGCCCGACTATTTCAGCGCGACGGGCCAACTCTGGGGCAACCCGGTCTACAACTGGGACGCCCTGATGCAGACGGGCTATTCATGGTGGGTCGAGAGGATGCGCCACACCCTTATGCTCCTGGATGCAGTCAGGATCGACCATTTCCGCGGCCTCGTGCAGTTCTGGGAAGTCCCTGCCGGCCAAAAGAACGCGGTTAACGGCCGGTGGATGGCTGCCCCCGTTCGCGATTTTTTCGATCATCTCTCAAGGCACTTCTTCAGCCTTCCCATAATTGCGGAAGACTTAGGCATGATCACCCCCGACGTGAGGGAGGTCATCGCGGAACTGGGTCTTTTAGGCATGAAGGTCCTCCTGTTTGCCTTCGGAGACGACAACCCCATGCATATATACCTGCCCCATACCTACGAAAAGAACTATGTGGTCTATACGGGCACCCATGATAACAACACGGTCAGGGGCTGGTTCGAGAATGAGGCAAGGCCGGACGAGAAGGAGCGCCTGTTCCGTTACCTCGGCAGGGAAGCGCGGGCGGACGAGGTGCACTGGGATCTCATAAGGCTCGCAATGGCGTCGGTCGCCCGGGTGGCCATCTTCCCCCTCCAGGACATTCTCGGCATCGGCCGGGAAGGGCAAATGAACCGGCCCTCGGTAGGCAAGGGGAACTGGGTTTGGAGGTTCGTCCCCGGAGAGCTCACTGCGGATGCTGCAGACAAGCTCCGTTCCATGACCGTCACCTACGGAAGGGCATAGGGGCAAAGATTGGAGTCGAGGCTCGGGAGGGGAGCAATATAGGAAAGTGATTTAAGGAGGATGCATGAAGAGACGGCGATTGCTTGTAGCGGCAAAGATCATGCCGGCGGCGCTGATCATTTTTGTCTTTGCGCAGCTTGGCGTGCTTGTCCCCGGTCGTGCGGCGGCAGACGACGCGATGGAGGCCAGACACCTCGTCGACAGGGCCCAGCAGACCCTGGAGAACTTCGCTCGGGCGGAGGAGATGCAAGGGTTCCGCAACCTCATCAAAGACGCGCAGGGCGTCTTTGTCGCGCCCCAGATCCTGAAAGGGGCCTTCATTGTGGGGGCCTCGGGCGGCAGCGGCGTGCTCATTGCGCGCGATACCCTGACGGGCCTCTGGATAGGCCCTGCCTTCTATACCATAGGCGCGGCTAGCTTCGGTCTCCAGATAGGGGGCAGCGCCTCCGAGGTAGTGCTAGTCATCATGACCGGCAGGGGGGTCAACGCGCTTATGGAAAGCAGCATCAAGCTGGGCGCAGACGTAGGAGTGGCGGCCGGGCCGGTGGGCATAGGGGCGGCTGCCTCGACTGCAAACCTGAGTGCCGATATCGTCAGCTTCTCGCGGTCGAAGGGACTGTACGGCGGGATATCGCTCGACGGGGCCGTGATAAAGACCAGGAACGACTGGAATAACGCATACTATCGCACCATCGTGACCCCTTCCGACGTCTTCAGAAAGAGGGCGGTAACGAACCCCCAGTCTGCCGGACTGATCGAGGCGGTTTCCAGGCTTGCCGACGGGGTGAAGCCCCTCGGGAGGGAGGTCCCGAAAGATCAGACCGTAAATCAGCCCCTAAAGGAGACCCCGAAAGAAGGGGAAGAGAATCAGCCGCAAGAGAAACCGGCGCCTTCTACCGAGCAGCCGCCGGCTCCCGGGGGAGGGGACGCAGGCTAGCGACGGCTGAACCGCGTCAATACCCGGTCCATATTTCCCGTTTGATGCGGTCCATTCCGATAGCCATTTCTTCGAGCATGGCCCTCATGCCCTCTACCATGGCAGGAGGTCCTGAAAGGTAATACGTCGCGGTTGACCAATAGGCGCAGCCATCCCTGATCGTCGATGGGGTAAGGCGCCCCGTGCGACCCTGCCAACTTTTTGCCGATTGTTCCGGCCTCGTTATTGTCGCCACCACGCCTATAGAGGGGGTTTTTGCGGCTATATCATAAAATTCATCGAGGAAAAGCGCCTCCTCCTGTATGCGGCTCGAGTAGAAGAGAGTGATCCTGTGTCCCGTTTCCGCATCTGCCGAATAGCGCAGCATGGACCGGAAAGGGGCAATCCCCATGCCGCCCGCCAGAAAGACGAGGGGCCTTTCCCTGGAGTCGGGCAGAGTGAATAGACCAGTCGGGCTCTCAATCTCGACCCGGCCTGACTCTGCCATCCCTCGGAGGGTGCGCTTAAACGCGCTTTCCGTAAGCCTGACCGTAAAAAGCAGGTCTTTTTCCAGGGGAGACGAAGCGATGCTGAGGGGCCTGCGGAGGCCTTCCTTGTCCTGAAGTCCAATGTCCGGAACGCTCACAAAGCAGAATTGGCCCGCCAGAAAATCGAAGCCTTCGGGCCTCTCGAGACGGAATACCATCAGCTGACCTGCCGTAGTTTCCCTGCCGAGCATCTTCGCCTGATACTTCATCGCCGCCTTCCTAGCAGTCAGAGTATTTTGCAAAAATAATTACCCTTTGCTCCGAGACTCCACCACATCCTTTCCTTTGCCGGTGCTCTCGCCTCTCCAATCCTTACTTAGTTTTGCAGAATGCTCCACAAGGCTGCTTGTTTTCTATCTGAAATATAAGAGACGATCGGGCAAGGGGCAAGCGTAAACCTCTTGATTCCTATCTCGCTCCCATGATAAAACCCCTGCAGCCTGCAATCTGGACGGCACGAAATAAAAGGAGGTTTTTTAAGCCATGGGACTCAGGTACGAAGAGGTAACGGAAGATGTTAACAGGATGCTCGGAGAAGTCGAGTCCAAATATTTCCCCGAGCTCAAGAATGCAAAGATCATCACTCTCTTCGATCTCAAAAAGCGGATGTCGGGGGGCCGGGTGGTTCTGGGCCGCATCATGAGGACGAACGACCTTCTCAGGCACCTCACGAAAGACGAGGCGGTCGCGGTGGAAGGTTACGATTACATCATCACCCTCGACAAGAGGGGCTGGAACGCCATCGGCGAAGAAGACCGGGTCAGGTTGCTGCGCCACGAGCTGCGCCATACTTACTATGATATAGAATCGGACTCCAACCCTTACAGACTCGTCGACCACAGCATATCGGACTTTTACGAAGAGGTTGAGCTGAACAAGGACGATCCGAGATGGCGGGAGCGGGTGGCCACCGTGCTAGGGGACATCTACGAGCAGGAAAAGGAAGACCGGAAGCAGGAGCAAAACAAGAAAAAGCGGAAGGGATACGGCGGAAAGGAAGATTGAAATTTATCGCAGGCGGCGGGTCATGACCGGCTGCCTGCCCTTGCGAGACGGGCCTCGATACTGCTTTCCGACCATCTCCGGCCGCCCGGCCTGCAGCCGGCGTGGCGCCAGAGCCCCTGCCCCACGCAGATGCCCTTCTTCGGCCGGATCCTTCGGCAGCATACATAGCAGGTGTCGGCCCTGAACTCCTCGAAGAGCGGGTCCTGAAAATACCTCTTCCCGTCCCTACCAGACATGCCCAATGATACGACTTCACCGGCCCGATTTCAACTTTTTTTGAAGCCGGCGCCGCGGACGTGTTCGGGACTTTATGTTAGGTATCTCGCGAGCGGGATGGTCACAAGGGTCACGAGACCTATGGCCGCTACGGTGGTACCGATACCCGACATATCGCTCAGGAAGCCGTAAGCGATCGGCACGGCACCGCCGAGGCCGAGTGTGGTCGCGTAGTATAGCCCGTATCCGCGTGAGCGGCCCGACGCAGGTATTATGTCCGCGACCGTTGCATAGAGGACCGAGGACGTGCCGTTCAAAACGATGCCGATGAGAGGCAGCACGGCCCAGATGACCATCGCACCCATCCCAAGAAGGAAGAGAATACCTGCCGAGGTGAGGGTCTCCGTGATAATGACCATTGGTACGATCCCGATCCGTTCCGCCATTACCCCGCATATGAACTTGCCGGCTGCTCCGCCCGCGAACGTCAGGGTCAGCGCGAAACCAACGCTTTCGCGAGGGATGCCTTTCCCAATGAGCAGGAACGGGAGGAAAGTAAGAAGGGCCGCCCTTGTGGAATAGTCTATCACGCCGAGGGTGATGAGGGCGGAGAAGGACCTGTTCCACTGAATCCTCCGGGCGGCCGAGTCTTTGCTCCCTTCTTCGATCGGAGAGGGGCCGCTATGCCTCAAGCTCAGGGACCAGAACACGGGTACCGAGGCCAGAAGCGCCAGGGAAAGAAAAAAGACCGCATGTCTCCATCCGCTCACCTTTATCAGCAGGGCGAGCAGGAAAGGTATGGACACCTTGCCCATGTCGCCGAAGAAGTTGTAGGTACCCATGGCGGTGCGGCGTCCGGCGTGCTCGAAGACGTGCGAGAGGCGCGATGAGACGAGCGCGTGCTGGCCCGCATTCGTCCCTTTAGCTACAAAAAGGGAGAGGAAGACGGACTGGAAAGAGAAGGCCCCGGCCAGAAGCATAAATCCTCCGGCGAGGCCGAGCGCCCCGCAGGCAATGACGAGCAACTCCCCGAGCCTTTCGCCGAGGAGCGCCAGGGGCACTTGTAGAAGGCTCATCGCACCCGTGGCAACACAGTGAAGGAACCCCACCTGCGCAAAAGAAAGGTGGAGGTCTGCCGCGAGGAAGGGGAGAAGCATATAGATGGAGTCGGTGAAGCCGTCATCAATGAAGTGAAAAGCACTCAGAGAGAGCAGGGATTTATATCTGGCCTTCCGGGCGGCACCCGGTACCTCGATCGCGCCTTCTCGAATGTGCGTCCCCACAGTGCCAATATAATCCTATGTTCCCGAAAAGAAGTCGAGCGATTATTCGCGGGGAAGGAAATCAAGCAGGGCGGGACGGGCGACCCGTTTCAACCCGCATTTTCCTTGACATGTCTGACGCCTCGGCGGAAGATGTAACATCGTCGCAAAAATTACCCGATTCACGACTATTTGGGGGTGGAGGAGACGTAATTGCAATCGTTGCGTTGGCATCTACCCTTCGGGCATCGTCCGCTCTTCTGTCATGCCGCAGAGTATCGTCAGAGATCATACCCCTTGACCAGCTCGTCTTTCTGACCGGGGGTGATGCTCTCGAACCCTACACCTATACCCGGCATTACCATGGTTAAGCCCCATTTTACGGACCAGCGTATGACGCCGACAATGGGGGTCTTGTCCTCCAGCTCGTTTATCGTCAACCAAACCTTTCCGCCTTTCATCCTGTCTTCGGCCGAGAACAGGAAGCAGCCCCATCTTGAGGCATTGATCGTCACCGTGCGCTCAAGGGAATCTCCCTCCATCGATTCCTTCCTGTAAAGCAGAACGTTGAAGTTGAGGGGCCTCCTGGGATGGCTCCGTATCATCCGAGGAGCGAACGGTTTACATTCGACTGTTATGAATTCGGCCAGCGAACCGACAGCCGAGGCCCTGCCGGAAGAGATGGTTCGTATAGAACTGGAATCGCTATCCCACCTTATCTGAATAATGGGGAATACTTCGAGCGCGTCTTGTAACGGCTCCTTCCCCTCTCTGGAAGCCTTGATGCTCGTAGCCAGATCGATCAGTACCCCTTGATAGGCCTTTTCAGTCATAGCCGTCAAGAGTTCTCCGAAAGAAGCCACAACGTCGACTTCTGCCTCAACGGATTCCAGCTCCCTGAGATATGCCTCTTTCGATTCGCCATCTTTGCATACGAGGATCACCTTGCTCTTCATAGGTTGCACCTCCAAAAAGATTGCTGTTTTGAATTTCTCCTGCCCTGTCTCCAGAAGCCCACACCCCGGTAACCGCAACCATTACCGATTTTAGCACTTTCTTTTCCCTCGGGCGAGCTAAATCCGGCAGAACAAAAAGCGCGCCATCAAAAAGGGTCGCTGGGTCGTTCGGTATAATTGCCCGGTAATTGAGCTTCTCTTGCCTTATATTACGGGGGGCCTTAAAATAGTCGGGTGTCAAAAAGGGGGGGCCGTCGTGGAGCAGATACGGGTAGATAAAGACGCAGAGGAATCGATCACGGCCGGTCACCTTTGGGTATTCAGCAACCAGGTAAAATCGAGGCCGCCGGGTCTTCCGGACGGGGAGGTAGTGGAAGTTGCGGGCGAGCGGGGCAGGTTCCTCGGCACGGGCTACCACAACGCGAAGAGCCTGATAACCTTGCGGTTGCTCTCGCGCGACCGGGTCGCGCCTGACGAGGCGTTCTTCGCCCGTCGCATTGAGGAGGCCCTGAAAATCCGGGCAGGCCTCTATGAAGGAAGCTTCAGGGCGGTCAACGCGGAATCGGATCTCATTCCCGGGCTCATCATCGACAAATACGAGGAGCAGGTCGTGGTCCAGCTCGTGACCTCGGGGATGGAAAGACAAAAGGGACAGATAATCGCGGCAGTCAAAAAGGTGCTGGCGCCGGAGGCCATCGTGCTGAGAAACGACAGCCCCAGCCGGGTGGAGGAAGGTCTTCCGTGCTACACGGAAGTGGCCGAGGGGAACGTGAAAAGGGAGACCGTTATCAGGGTCGGCCCCCTCCGGTTCCTGGTCGATCTGCTCTCCGGCCAAAAAACGGGGTTCTACTTCGACCAGCGGGAGAACAGGCTCCTCATGAGGGATTTTGCAGCAGGCCGCCGTGTCCTCGATCTTTTCTGCTATACGGGCGGGTTCGGGCTGTTCGCGCTGTTCTTCGGCGCCCGCCGGGCGACCTTTGTCGATACATCCGCCCAAGCGCTCGAGATGTGCAGGGAGAACGTGCGCCTCAACAACCTCAAAGGGGCCGACTTCGCGAGGGGCGACGCCTTCGACTTCCTCAAAGGAGCGACAGAAGCTTACGACCTTGTCGTCCTCGATCCGCCATCCTTCATCAAATCGAAAAAGAAGCTCAGGGAAGGCGAGAAAGGGTACATAGACCTCCACAAGAAGGCCCTGAGGCGCCTTTCCGACGAGGGGCATCTCTTCACCTTTTCTTGTTCCTACCACATGAAGAGGCAGAGGTTCAGGGACATGGTGCGCATTGCAGCATATGGTCACGCCGATATCCGCCTCATTCACGAGCTAATGCAGTCGCATGATCATCCCGTTCTGCTGACTCTTCCGGAAACGGAATACCTGAAAGGGCTCGTGGTAATGGTGAGGCACCGCACATAGCGGCGGGCATCAGGGCGCTCCTTTTTGGCAGGCGCGGTAAACTTGACTTGTCCGGTTAATTGAATTATAAAATGTAGCGGAATTCTTGCCATGGGCGCTCGAAGGATAATCAATATTGTCCTGCCGCTGATCGGCCTAGGGCTTATTATCTTCTACAATTTTTGCGGCTCTGCTTGCTCTTTCCTCAAGGGGGACCTCTTAGGGGTCGATCTCAAGTATCTCGGCATTCTCTATGCGCTGGCACTGCCCGCCCTGGTCATCCTCAGGAAGGACGAACTCCACCTCGCCGCCCTCTCCCTTGGGATCGGAATGGAGTTCGACCTTGTAGCCTTTCAGGTCAGGAGCGGCACCTACTGCCCTTATTGTCTTGCCTTTGCGGCAATCCTGGTCTTTCTTTTCTTCTTCAACTGGAGGCGGACGAGGCTTTCCCTTATGGGCATTTTTGCGGCAATAGGGTTTTTCCTTTGCCTTCTCTTTTTCAAGGGGGCAGCCACCCCGGCCTATGCCGGGGAAGTCCTTCTCCCTTCTTTTGGGACCGGGAAGGTGCAGGTGAGGCTCTACACGGACTACTTCTGCGGCCCGTGCAACCGTATGGAGCCCAAGATCGAACCCGTGCTCAAGGACCTTGTGCACAGAAACGTCGTCACCCTGACGCTCGTCGATGCGCCGATCCACACGCTCACGCCCCTGTATGCCAGATACTTCCTCTACATACTCAACTATGACAGGAGGTTTGATCAAGCCTTGCGGTCAAGGGCGGTTCTTTTCGAGGCGGCAGGGCAAAATATAGGGGATCGAGAAAAGCTCGAGGACTATCTGAAGGTCCACGAAGTGAAATTCAAGGAGACAGACCCGAGGCCGACCTTTGCAGTGCTGTCCGCCCTCATGCGAGAAGACAAGGTCATGTCGACGCCCGCCTGCGTCATACTAAGCGACGGAAAGAAATCGAGCTTAAGCGGAGAAGCCGAGATCGCCAAGGCCCTCGGCCTTCTCAGGTGACGGGAAGAAACCCCGATTCAACCCGGTCCCTGACGCGAGACCCCGGACACCATCGGTGCTGCCCGATGCCGCCTTCGCGCGGCGTGCGCCCTGCCCCGCCTGCCGGGCCGCCGCACGGAAGAGCTTCAGTCACTTCCGCTCGTGGCGGTGAAAGAGGTAGTGGGAATGGATATGGCTATGAACGGCCCCGCCGTGATAATGCATGTGCTCGTGGATGAGGTTCACTTTCAGGAGGAGCCTCTCGTCATAGAGTATCTCGTCTGCCTCTCCGACCTTTTCGAGCCTATGGTCCTCCGAGAGCACTGCTACGAGACACTGCAGCTCGTTGACCAGCGAAAGGTCGTGCGTCGCTATCACTACGGTCTTTCCGGCTTCGTTGAGGCTGAGGATTAGCTCTACGAGATATACCTGCGACCTGGGGTCGAGTCCGTTCGTCGGCTCGTCGAGCAGAAGGACTTCCGGATTCATGGTAAGAACCGAGGCTATAGCTACCCGTTTCTTCTCGCCCGCAGAGAGCATGTAGGAGGGCCTCGCCTCAAGGTCGCCTATCTCAAGCATGTCGAGGACCTGGGTAGTCCTTTCCAGCGCCTCCTTTTCCCCGAGGCCCATCTGTAGAGGCCCGAACATCAGCTCGTCGGCAACGGTCGGGCAGAAAAGCTGAACGTCCGAGTCCTGAAAGACGTAGCCCACCTGCGACCGAAAATCGCGAAGGAACCGCGGGTCCTTGAGCGACTTGGCCGAAACCATCTTTCCCCTGTACAGCACTTCGCCGGACGAGGGATGGATGAGCCCGTTCATGAGGTGGAGGAGGGTCGATTTGCCGCTTCCGTTCGAGCCTATGACCGCGAGAATCTCGCCCTCCCGCACCCCAATCGTCACATCCGAAAGGGCCGGTATTCCCCCGTTGTAGCTATAGCTCCCGCGGCGGATCTCGAGAACGTTTTCCTTTACACCCATAAGAGCACCATCCCGAAGAGAATAAGCGAGATTCCCCGTAAAAGGTCGAGCCTGCCCGGGGCAGCGGAGGGTCCCAGCGCGACGTTCCCCGCGAGACCCCGGGAAAGCATGGCCTGAAATACCTCTTCGCATCGAGCCTGTGTCCTGCGGAAGAGGAATGCTATCCTCCCCGCCGCCCAGTTGCCTGCTTCCGGCCCCTCGAGCCGCCCGGCCGACCTGCTTTTCCTCGCGAGATGGATGGCCACGACCATTTTAGAAAAGATAAAGATGTACTTGTAGGTGAGGACGAAGAGGACGCAAAGCATGTCCGGGACCCGGAAAACCCTGAGGGACCTGATGATCTGGGGCAAGGACGTGGTGTAGAGCAGGAGGAAGCAAACGGATAGGCAATTGACCATGCGCAGGGTGACGAGGCCGACCACGGATATCCCCTCTCTCGTGATCCCGACGGTCGGGGGTATAGTGTAGAGCCAGAGAGTGTGGGCGTCCCGGAACCTGAAAAGGGGAAGAACGACCTCGCCGCCCGTTACGATGTTCAGGGATGCCGGAAGGACAACGAGAAAGCCGAAGAGGAAGGCAAGGACGAAAATGCGCCTGTAAAAGCGAAGCGGGTTGAGCCGGGATAGGCATACAAGGAGAAAGAGGCCGCCCATAAGGATCATGCCCGGGACGATCCCATTCTTCACTGTGCCGACGACGAGAAGAAAGATCAGGCAGACGAGCTTGACCCGGCTGTCCATCGACTGGAGGAGGCCCCTTCTCGAGGCAAGCTCCCACTGCTCGAAAGTGGCGCTTATCACCGAGCCGATCTTTCCTGCGGCGCGGTCGGTGAAGGACGGCCCGGCCGGCCTCGTGAGGTTTTCCGGCAGCGGTCCACGGGGCATCCGCAGGAAGGCGGGCATACTATCTTTCATCTCTTCGTCCCATTCTCGCGAGCAGAAATACCAGGAGGCCGGCAAGCAAAAGGCCGAGGAGCCCCGACGCGACGTAGAAGAACAATTGGGAGACAAAACAGGCGTCCTTCAAGAAGGTATAGCCTTGCGCCGGGGCGTGCCAGAGATCTACGCCCCTTCTGATGCCTTCAGGCACATAGCCGAGGGCCCGCCCGAAATATTCGGGGCCCCACTCCCCAAAGGGCCCTTCGCTGTGAAAGACCTTCGGCAGAATTATGCCAAGGGGAGAAAGGACCGCCAAGGCAAGCAGCCCTATAAAGGCTTTTCGTTGGAAACGTGAATCTTTCGGGCCGTCAGCCTTGGTTCCCCGCAATCTTTTCCTCTCCTTGTCGTTCTTCTTTCAACGCGTGCACGAGCGCCGGCTCGTTCTTGATTATGTAGCCCACCAAAAGCGCCGTGATCAATCCCTCAACGATCCCAAAGAAAAACAGGTGCTCCAAAGCCATGGCAGGAACGGCGACCTTGAGCGGGTACGGAGCATAGAGCGGCCGTCCGTCGGGCGCCTTAGCGATGAGCGGTTGAATGCCGAATTCCACCCCTGCCAGAACCGCCGAGGCGCAAAGACCGATATAGCCCGCAAGAAAAGCTGCGATCGAGAGCCTGCGGCCGCGGGCGCGGGCGCCGCGGACCAGCTTGAAGACTCCGTAGGATACGAAAGGCATCGCTACCGCCATGTTGCAACAGTTCGCGCCCAGGGCAGTTATCCCGCCGTCTCCGAAAACCACGGCCTGAATGAGAAGCACTACGGACAGCGCGATAACCGCCGTCCAGGGACCGAGGAGGATGGCTATAATGGCGCCCCCGACCACGTGGCCGCTCGTTCCTCCCGGGGCCGGAAAATTGAACATCTGGATGAGAAAGCTGAAGGCGGCGGCCATAGCAAGATAGGGCACCTGCCTGGCGGACAGTTCCCTTCGCACTCTCTTTAGGGCAAGCCCCCAGAAAATAAAAGAGGCCCCGTATAGGGGGGCGTACGTCTGGGGGCTCAGGTAGCCATCGGGGATGTGCAAGACCTGCTCCTCATGGGGTAGACAAAAAAAGCCACGGGACACGGCCGGCCTTCGAACCGGTCTTTGCCTTCGTGGCACTCTAGTTTATTACCCCGCCCTGCCCCCTGTCAAGATAATTAGCAAAAAACTAATGGACTTTCCTTTTCCGCTTGTCTGTAGTATAATCAATACCGTTCCGGACGGGAAGGCACCTTGTCTTTCGGTCCTGGCCTGGATGTATGCAGCCGCCAGAGGAAAACCGAATAGTCAAGTAGTGAGAGCTCAGGCGCAGAACTAACAATTCCTCTTGACAATGAAGGGGAAAAAGTGATATTATCGCAAAGCTTTTTTTCAAAAAGCTGAGGTGTTGGTCCGTACTTTTTTTATCCCTTAACAAGGGATTATTTTTTTGGAGGTATTAATGCCTACTATTAACCAGTTGGTAAGGCTCGGGAGAGAAGTCGCCAAAAAGAAGAGCGCCTCGCCCGCCCTTACCGGTTGCCCTCAGAAGAGGGGCGTCTGCGTGAGGGTCTATACGACTACCCCGAAGAAGCCGAACTCGGCATTGAGGAAGGTGGCCAGGGTTCGCTTGACGAACGGCATGGAGGTGACGACCTACATACCGGGGATCGGCCACAATCTTCAGGAGCATTCGGTGGTTCTGATTAGGGGCGGAAGGGTCAAAGACCTGCCTGGCGTCCGCTACCACATAATAAGGGGATCTCTCGATGCGAGCGGCGTACAGAACAGGAAGAAGAGCAGGTCCAAATATGGCTCGAAGAAGCCGAAGCAATAAAGGAGGCAGGTAGTGCCGCGCAAAGGAAGGGTATCCAAAAGGGAGAGGTTGCCTGACCCGAAATATAACGACGTGCTGGTCCAGAGGTTCATCAATTCCGTCATGTGGGACGGGAAAAAGAGCCTTGCGAGGAGGCTCGTCTACCGTGCATTGGACATTGTGGAAAAGAGAATGAAAGACGACCCTTTGAAGCTTTTCCGAAAGGCGATAGATAATGTGAAACCGGAGCTGGAGGTGAAGGCAAGGAGGGTAGGCGGCGCCACGTACCAGGTGCCGGTCGAGGTTAGACTGGATAGGAAAATGTCCCTTGCCATAAGATGGATCCTGCGCTATGCCCGGGAGCGCTCGGAGAAAACTATGATAGAGAAGCTGGCCGGGGAGCTCAGCGACGCTTGCAACAACAGGGGCGGCGCGGTAAAGAAGCGAGAAGATACGCATAAGATGGCTGAGGCCAACAAGGCTTTCGCCCACTACAGGTGGTAAATGCAGGAAGTTATCAGAAATGTCGGCATCATGGCCCATATCGATGCCGGAAAGACAACGACGACTGAAAGGATACTTTTCTATACCGGCGTGAATAACAGGATCGGCGAGGTGGATGAGGGCACGTCCACCATGGACTGGATGGAAGAGGAGAAGGAGCGCGGCATTACGATAACGTCGGCCGCGACAACCTGTTTCTGGAGGGATCACCGCATCAACATCATCGATACCCCCGGTCACATAGATTTCACGGTGGAAGTGGGGCGGTCGCTCCGCGTCCTTGACGGCGCAGTTGCGCTTTTCTCCGGCGTGGAAGGCGTCGAGCCGCAGTCGGAAACCGTTTGGAGACAGGCAGACAGATACAAGGTGCCCCGCATCGGCTTCGTCAACAAGATGGACAGGCCCGGGGCAGACCTGGACAAGTGCATTGCAATGATGCGCGATATATTGAAGGCAAACCCCGTGGCGCTTCAGGTCCCTGTCAAGAACGGGGAGGATTTCCTGGGCGTCCTGGACCTCGTCGCGGGGGTTGCCGTGCTTTACGACGTCGATTGCATGGGTGCCCAGTGCTCGACGGGTGAAATACCCGAGGCCCTGCGGCCGCAGTTCGACAGTGGGCGGGAAAAGATGCTGGAGCAGCTTTCCGAGCTAGACGACGACTTGATGGACCGCTTCCTCCACGGCAAGGAAATCGCTGCGGCCGATGTGAGGAAGGTCATCAGGAAGGGCACCATCGAGGGGAGCATCCTGCCGGTTCTGTGCGGGACTGCTTTCAAGAACAAGGGCGTCCAGCCCCTTCTCGACGCGATCGTCGACTACCTGCCCTCTCCCGTTGACGTGTCCCCACACCTTTGCTGGAATGAAGGCGGGGAGGAGGGCTACAGAAACGGGTCCCTGGAGGAACCGTTCAGCGGCCTCGTATTCAAGATCATGAACGACCCCTTTGTCGGCCGGTTGAGCTATCTCCGTGTCTATTCCGGCAGATTGAAGCAGGGGCAGACTGTCCTGAACAGCACGAGGGAAAAGACGGAAAGGATCGGGAGGATACTGAGACTCCACGCGAACAAGCGGGAGGAGATCAAGACGGTAGGGGCCGGCGATATCTGCGCCGTTTCCGGGCTGAAAAGCGTCTCCACGGGAAACACCCTGGCCGATCCCGACCACCCGATTCTTTTCGAGACTATAGAGGTCCCGACCCCGGTGGTCTCCATTGCGGTGACGACCAAGAAAAAGGATGAACTGAAGAAGATGTGGTTCGTCTTCAACCAATATACCCTCGAGGACCCCTCCCTCAAAGTCAAGATGGACGAAGAAACGGGGGAAGTCATCCTTTCCGGGATGGGGGAGCTCCACCTGGACATCGTGATGGACAGGGCCAGGCGCGAGCATAACTTGAATATGTCCTTTTCAGCGCCCCGGGTGGCCTACCGGGAGACAATCACGCGCTGCGCGTCAGCCACGGGCAAGTACATAAAGCAATCGGGCGGAAGGGGCCAGTACGGTCATGTGGTGCTCGACATTTCGCCGGTTGAAGGTAAGGAGTTCGAGTTCGAGAACAAGACTGTGGGCGGCGTCATACCCAAGGATTATATGGCGAGCATAGAGAAAGGGGTGAGAGAAGCCCTCGAGCGGGGCGTCGTTCTCGGCCATCCCTTGATAAACATAAAGGTAGACCTGATCGACGGCTCTTTCCACGAGGTCGATTCTTCCGAGCTGGCCTTCAAGCTGGCCGCATCGATTGCGGTGAAGGAGGCAGTGAGAAAAGCCAATCCCATTATCCTCGAGCCGGTGATGAAGGTGGATCTCTCCGCGCCCCCAGAGCATCTTGGCGCCATTGTGGGCGACATCAGCGCACGAAGGGGCAGGGTTGCCGATGTTGACGATAGAAACGAGGCAAAATGCGTGCAGGCCCATCTCCCCCTCGGCGAGATGTTCGGCTATACGACCCGCCTGCGTTCGATCACGCAAGGCCGCGGGTATTATCACATGGAGTTCTCCCACTATGCGCCGACCCCCGCATCTATCGTCGAGGACCTTTTGAAGAACAAAGATAAAACAGCTACGGAGGCTCTCTATGGCTAAGAAAAAGTTTGAACGGAAGAAACCCCATGTCAATGTCGGCACTATTGGCCACATAGACCATGGGAAGACTACCCTGACGAGCGCTATCACGAGATGCCTGGCCAATAAGGGACTGGCCGAGTGGATACCCTTCGATCAGATAGATAAGGCCCCCGAGGAAAAGGAAAGGGGCATCACCATAGCGACTGCTCACGTGGAGTACGAGACGGTAAAACGCCACTACGCCCACGTAGACTGCCCCGGCCACGCGGACTACATTAAGAATATGATCACAGGCGCCGCCCAGATGGACGGGGCGATCCTAGTTGTGGGGGCGAACGACGGCCCCATGCCCCAGACGAGGGAGCACATCCTCCTTGCCCGCCAGGTGGGAGTCCCCTATATAGTAGTCTATCTCAACAAGGTGGACATGGTGGACGACCCGGAGCTCATCGAGCTCGTCGAGCTCGAGCTTCGCGAGCTCCTCACTGCCTATGAGTTCCCCGGAGACAAGATACCCATCATAAAGGGCTCGGCATTGAAGGCCCTGGAATGCGGCGACGGCAAGCCCGACTGCCCCCACTGCAAGAGCATCTTTGAACTGCTGGACGCCTGCGACTCCTACATCCCGGAGCCCGTCCGCGACACGGAGAAGCCCTTCCTCATGCCCATCGAGGACGTCTTTTCCATCTCAGGCCGCGGCACGGTCGTGACCGGCAGGGTGGAGAGGGGGATCGTAAAGCCCGGGGAAGAGGTGGAGATCATAGGCTTCACTCCTACCCAGAAGACCGTGGCCACCTCCGTAGAGATGTTCAGGAAGATCCTGGACCAGGGACAGGCGGGCGACAACATAGGAGTCCTGCTCAGAGGCACGAAGAAGGACGAAGTGGAGAGGGGACAGGTCCTGGCCAAGCCCGGGTCCATCACCCCCCATATCAAGTTCAAGGCCGAAGTCTATGTGCTCAACAAGGAAGAAGGAGGCCGCCATACCCCCTTCTTCTCGGGATACAGGCCCCAGTTCTACCTTCGCACCACAGACGTAACCGGCATCGTGAAGCTCCCCGAAGGGGTGGAGATGATCATGCCCGGTGACAACGTCACTATAACCGTAGAGCTTGTGACCCAGATCGCCCTCGAGAAGGAGCTCCGCTTCGCCATCAGGGAAGGGGGGAAGACGGTCGGCGCGGGGGTAGTTACGGAGATAATAGAGTAAAAGAGGGATGAGATGAGGCAATTGGTGACCCTGGCCTGTTCGGATTGCAAGAACAGGAATTATACAACCTCTAAGAACAAGCAAAAGACGCCGGACAGACTGGAGATGAGGAAGTACTGCAAGTTTTGCAAAAAACATACGGCGCACAAGGAAACTAAATAAACAAAGGCCAGTAGCTCTAACGGATAGAGCACCGGACTCCAAATCCGGGTGTTGGGGGTTCGAATCCCTCCTGGCCTGCTTGTACTGGAGACTCAGATGAAGCCAAGAGAGACGATTGATGAAATCAAGGAATATTTCAAGGAGGTTTACCTGGAGACGAAACGCGTCACCTTCCCCTCGAGGAAGGAGACCATGAAAGGTACCTACGTGGTTCTCATCACTGTTTTCATCGCCGCGGTCTTTCTAGGCTTGGTAGATGTCGGACTCGCCAAAATAGTCCAGGTCCTGTTCCGTGGATAACTCGATGGAAAAGAAATGGTACGTGGTGCATACATATTCAGGCTATGAGCAAAAGGTGAAGGAGGCGCTCGAGGAGAGAATAAGGACGAGCGGTATGGAAAGCCGCTTCGCCGAGATAATCGTCCCTTCCGAGGTGATCATGGAGCGGGTCAAGGGACAGGCGAAAAAATCGCAGAGGACTATCTTCCCCGGCTATATAATCGTTCAGATGGATATGAACGAAGATACGTGGTACCTGGTGCGCAATACCCCGAAGGTGACCGGCTTCGTGGGTTACGGTATGAAGCCTACGCCGCTTCCGGAAGATGAAATAAAGGATATAGTGCATGCTATCCAGGAAGGGAAGGGGAAGATAAAGCCGAAGATCCGTTTCGACAGGGGTGACAGCGTCAAGGTTATCGAGGGCCCTTTTTCCAATTTTACAGGAAGCGTCGAGGAGATTAAGCCCGAGAAAGGGAAGGTGAAGGTTCTTCTCAACATTTTCGGCAGGACGACGCCTGTGGAGCTCGATTTCATGCAGATAGAAAAAATGTAAAGGAGCTGCAAGATGGCGAAGAAAGTTGCCGCTATGGTGAAGCTGCAATTGTCGGCAGGTCAGGCCACACCGTCCCCGCCCGTGGGACCGGCGCTAGGCCAGCACGGGGTCAACATAATGGAGTTTTGCAAGGCCTTCAACGAAAGGACAAAGACGCAGGAAGGGACGATTATCCCTGTCCTTATTACCATATACTCCGATCGGACCTTCACCTTCGTGACAAAGACGCCCCCTGTATCCTTTCTGCTTAAGAAAGCGGTAAAGCTGGCAAAGGGCGCTAACAACCCGAAGAAGGAGACGGTGGGCCAGGTCACCAAATCGCAGGTACGGGAGATCGCGCAGCTGAAGATGCCCGATCTCAATGCAAAGGACCTGGCGGGAGCTCTGAGGATCGTCGAAGGGTCCGCGAGAAGTATGGGATTGGAGGTAGTGGAGGGCTAATAGGCATCCGGAAAGGTAACATTCGACGTTTAAAGAAGACCTGGGCAAACAGTAAGAGATTGCTGCTGCGGGAATTTTTATTTTTTGAAGGGCGGTGGACAGATGGCGGAAAAAGCAAAACAATACAAGGAAGCAATCCAAAAGGTGGACAGGGAGAAGCGTTACACCCTTGACGAGGCGCTCGATCTGCTCGCCCAGATGCCTGACAGGAAATTTGACGAGACCGTTGAAGTAGCCATGCGGCTCGGCGTTGATCCCCGGCATGCCGATCAGATGGTCCGCGGGTCCGTTGTGCTCCCCAACGGGCTGGGGAAGAAGGTGAGGATTCTTGTCTTTGCGAAGGGGCAGAAGGAGAAGGAAGCCGAGGAAGCAGGCGCCGACTATGTCGGTTCGGATGACATGATAGACAAAGTACAGAAAGGCTGGCTCGATTTCGACAAGGCCATAGCCACACCCGACATGATGGGAGCGGTCAGCAAGCTCGGCAAGATTCTTGGCCCCAGGGGCCTCATGCCCAATCCCAAGGTCGGCACCGTGACGTTCGATATCGCCAAGGCAGTGAACGAGCTGAAGGCGGGGCGCGTCGAGTTCCGTGTGGACAAGGCTGGAAACCTCCACGTCCCTGTGGGTAAGGGGAGTTTCGGGACTGAGAAGCTGAAGGAGAACATCAACTCGCTCTTCGACGCGGTCGTCAGGCTGAAGCCCGCATCTAGCAAGGGCACCTATGTGAAAGGGATAGCCGTCTCGAGAACCATGAGCCCGGGCGTCAAGATTGACCCGGCCTATGTGAGGAGTCTGGCAAAATAGGGAAAGAGTCAGAGACAGCAGGTGCCGATTTTTTCGGTTAAACGGTAAGCGGCCTGCCGAGACAAAACTTTTGCAATTTTCGTCTCTTCTGGCTTTCCATAAATCTCATCGAAAGGAGGGATGAAAACCATTGGAAAGAAAGGCAAAAGAAAAACTGGTCGGTGAGCTTGACGACAGGCTCAAGCGCGCCGGCGCCCTGTTCCTAGCCGAATACAGCGGAATGAATGTGGCCCAGATAACGAAGCTCCGAAGGGAGCTCGACAACGTGGGCGGAGAATTCAAGGTAGCCAAGAACACGCTCCTTTCGCTCGCCGCCCAAGGAACGAGCGCTGAGGCGCTAAAGGACGAATTTGTGGGACCTAACGCGGTAATCTACAGTTACAAGGACCCGGTCGGCGTTGCCAAAGTCCTTGCGGCAATCGTGAAGGACGTGCCGAAGCTCAAACTGAAGTCAGGGCTCCTCGGGACGAAGAGGATCAAAGCCAACGAGATACTCACCCTTGCGACCCTGCCGCCTAAGGAAATCCTTGTCGGCAAGCTGCTCGGCCTGATGGTCGGCATACCCCAGAGACTCGTGGGAGCCCTTTCGGGCAATCTGATGCAGCTTTTGATGACGCTGTCCGCCATCAAGGCAAGAAAAGAAACGATGTAAAGGAGGATAGAGTAAATGGCTGTGACGAGAGAGGAAGTAATTACTTATATCGAAAATATGACGGTCCTGGAGCTTTCAGAGTTCATCAAGACGCTAGAGGAGAAATTCGGCGTGCAGGCGGCAATGCCGATGATGGCGGCCGCAGGGGCAGGTTCTGCGCCTGCTGCGGCAGCCGCAGAACCTGTGGAAGAACAGACGGAGTTCAACGTCGTGCTCACGGGGTATGAGGCAGAGAAGAAGATCCAAGTGATCAAGGTCGTAAGGGCGGTGACAAGCCTGGGCCTCAAAGAGGCGAAAGATCTCGTGGAAGGCGTGCCGAAGCCGGTCAAGGAAGGCGTGTCGAAGCAGGAGGCCGAGAACATCAAGAAGCAACTCGAAGAAGTAAGCGGCCATGTCAAGATCGAATAAGGGTTTTTACGCCTCACTTAGGGGGGCAAAGTATCCCTTTGCCCCCGAACGTTTAAACAAGAGGTGAAAAAGATATGAGGCAAACCTTTCACAATAAGATTGTAAGAAAGAGCTACGGAAAGCTCAAAGAGATTCTCGATATTTCGAATCTTATCGAAATCCAGCTCAATTCTTACGAGACCTTCCTTCAGAAGGACGTCGCTCCCGAAGAGCGGGCCGCCGTAGGGCTTCAGGCGGTTTTCAGCAGTGTCTTCCCTATAAGGGACTCCCACGAGACGACCTCCCTGGAGTTCGTTCAGTATGAGATCGGCGACCCGAAGTATTCCGAGGAGGAATGCATCGTCCGGGGTCTCACCTTTGCCTCCCCGATGAAGGTAACCATACGGCTCGTCGTATTCAACGTCGATCCGAACACGAAAATAAAAGACATCAAGGCAGTCAAGGAGCAGGACGTCTATTTCGGTGAAATCCCCCTCATGACCGAGAGGGGAACCTTCATCATCAACGGGACCGAAAGGGTCATCGTCAGCCAGCTCCATCGTTCGCCCGGTGTCTATTTTGACTGCGACCAGTCGAAGGCACCCTTCAGCGGCAACTTCGCCTACACGGCGAGGATCATCCCTTACCGGGGCTCCTGGCTCGATTTCGAATTCGATCACAAGGAGCTGCTCTACGTACGTATAGACAAGCGCAAGAAAATCCCCGTCACCCTCCTTTTGCGGGCTCTCGGCTATTCCGAGAAGGATATTCTCGATTATTTCTACGAGAAGGAAACGGTCATCATAAAAGATGGAAAGGTCTTCAAAGAGACGCCTTTCGAACTGCTCCTCGGCCAGAAGGCGCCGGCGGACATCGTCAACCCGAAGACCGACGAGGTGCTGGTAAAGAAGCACAAGAAAATCACCAAGGCGGTCATCAAGAAGATGGAGCAGGCCAACATCGCGAAGATCCCCGTGGAAGAGCAGGACGTCATCGGCAAGGTAGCGGCGGCCAGCATCATAGACCCGGAGACGAAGGAGGTGATCGTCCCGATCAACAAGGAGATTACCGAAGACGACCTGTCGAAGATAGTCAGCCGGGGCATAAAGAGCTTCGACGTGCTCTTTATCGATAACCTCAACGTTAGCGCTTCCCTTCGGGACACGCTGCTTATCGACAAGGCCGGCGGCAAGGATGAGGCGCTCCTGGAAATTTACAGGAAGCTGCGGCCCGGCGACCCGCCCACGTACGAATTCGCGGAGGCCCTCGTCCACAACATGTTTTTCAGCCCGGAGCGTTATGACCTCTCCAAGGTGGGCAGACTGAAAATGAACCACCGTCTGGGCCTCGGCATTCCTCTCGATGTGACGACGCTTAGAAGGGAGGATATCATCGAGGTCGTGAGGCACCTTCTGCGTCTGAAAGACTCCCGCGGGTCGGGCGATGATATCGACCATTTGGGCAACAGAAGGGTAAGGACTGTCGGCGAGCTCCTGGAGAACCAGTTCAGGATGGGTCTCGTGAGGATGGAGCGGGCCATTAAGGAAAGGCTCACGTTCCCCGAGATGGAGACGCTAATGCCCCATGACCTTGTGAACCCGAAGCCGGTCGCGACGGCCGTGAAAGACTTCTTCGCAAGCAGCCAGCTTTCCCAGTTCATGGACCAGACAAACCCCCTCTCCGAGATTACCCACAAGCGTAGACTCTCCGCCTTGGGACCCGGCGGCCTCACCCGCGAGAGGGCCGGTTTCGAGGTACGCGACGTGCACCCGACCCACTACGGCAGGATTTGCCCGATAGAGACCCCCGAGGGGCCTAATATCGGCCTTATCGCCTCGCTCTCCACCTATGCGCGGGTCAACGAGTACGGCTTCATAGAGACGCCCTACAGGGAAGTGATCAACGGGAGGGTGACGAACAACATCAAGTATATGAGCGCTCTTGAAGAGGAGCAGTATTACATCGCCCAGGCAAATGCGCCTGTCGATGAGGACGGCCGCTTCCGTACGGATCTTGTATCTGCCAGGAAGGGCGGCGGCTTCTTCTGGATAGACCCCATGTCGATAGACCTCATGGACGTCTCCCCGAAACAGCTTGTCTCCGTGTCCGCGTCCCTCATACCGTTCCTTGAGCACGATGACGCGAACCGCGCCCTTATGGGCTCTAACATGCAGCGGCAGGCCGTGCCCCTCATCAAAACGGAGGCGCCCCTGATCGGCACCGGCATGGAGCGCATAGTGGGAAGGGACTCCAGGGTCAGCATCGTGGCAAAACATGACGGATTAGTGGAAAGCGTCGACGCGAACAGGATTATCCTCAAGTACGAAGAAAAAAGCGACGGCGATGAGCCAGTCACGAAGATCGACGTTTACAACCTGCTGAAGTTCAGACGGTCGAACCAGGATACCTGCATCAACCAGCGTGTGATAGTGCAGAAAGGCGACTATGTCAGGAAGGGTGAGGTCCTCGCCGACGGGCCTTCCACCGATAGGGGCGAACTGGCCCTCGGCAAGAACGTGATGGTGGCTTTCATGCCCTGGAGAGGATTCAACTACGAGGACTCGGTCCTCATCAACGAGAGGCTTGTTGCGGAGGACAGCTTCACTTCCATCCACATCGAGGAACTGGAGTGCGTGGTGAGGGATACGAAGCTGGGCAAGGAGGAGGTCACCCGCGATATCCCGAATGTGGGGGACGAGGCGCTGAAAGATCTGGATGAGAGCGGCATTATCCGCATAGGCGCGACTGTCAGGGCCGGGGACATCCTGGTGGGCAAAGTAACGCCTAAAGGGGAGACTCAGCTCACGCCGGAGGAGAAGTTGCTCCGGGCAATCTTCGGCGAGAAGGCAGGGGACGTAAAGGACACTTCCCTGCGAATCCCCCACGGAATAGAAGGCATCGTCATCGACGTGAAGGTTCTCTCGAGAAGGGGCATAGACAAGGATGAAAGGTCCAGGCTTATCGAGGACATAGAGATATCGAACATCCTGAAGGACCAGGAGGACCAGGTCAAGATCATCCTCGATTCGACGAGAGACAAGGTCCAGGACCTTCTTCTCGGGAAGACCGCGCCGAAGGAGATAAAGGACGGCAGGGGCAAAGCGCTCATCAAGAAAGGTGAGGCCTTTACGAGGGAGAAGATAAACAACATCAACCTCGATAGATTGCAGGAGATAGATTTCGACGACGAGGATCTGGAGGCGAGGATCACGAAGATCGTCGACAGCAAGGAAAACCAGATCGAGTTGATAAGGCTGTACTATGAGGACAAGATAAACAAGATAAAGAAGGGAGACGAACTGCCGCCGGGCGTCCTGAAGACGATCAAGGTATACGTCGCCATGAAGCGGAAGATCGCCGTGGGCGACAAGATATCCGGCCGGCACGGGAACAAAGGTATCGTCTCGGTGATTTTGCCTGAAGAGGATATGCCGTTCACGGAGGACGGCACCGCCGTAGACGTTGTTCTGAACCCTCTGGGCGTGCCTTCCCGTATGAACGCCGGACAGATACTCGAGACCCACCTGGGTTGGGCATCGAAAGAGCTCGGCAAGGCGATAGGCAAGCTCGTCGAGACGAACAACGCCTCCCTGATCCGGAGTCGGGTGAAAGAGATTTACGGGAACGGGGAAATGCAGGAATTCCTGGATAAACTTGGTGAGGACGAATTGGTCGAGCTCGCGAACCAGGTGAGCGACGGCGTGCACATATCGGTCCCTGTTTTTGACGGCGCAAAGGAGGAAGAGATCAGCGACGCCTTCAAAATGGCAGGACTGCCCGACACGCGACAGATCACCCTCTACGATGGGAGGTCGGGGGAGCCGTTCCACCACAAGGTGACGATCGGCTACATGTACCTGCTCAAGCTCCACCACCTCGTGGACGACAAGATCCATGCCCGTTCCATCGGGCCTTATTCGCTCGTGACCCAGCAGCCCCTCGGCGGAAAGGCGCAGTTCGGCGGCCAGAGGCTGGGCGAGATGGAAGTATGGGCCCTCGAGGCGTACGGGGCTGCCTATTCGCTTCAAGAGTTCCTTACGATCAAGTCGGACGATGTGAGCGGCAGGGTGAAGGCCTACGAATCGATCGTCAAAGGCGAAGACGTGCTCGAGCCTTCCTTGCCCGAATCGTTCAACGTGCTGGTTAAAGAGCTGCAGAGCCTGTGCATCAACGTTGACTTGATCAAAGAAGAAGAATAAGGAGGTCGTTTTGGACGACTATTTCAAGATTTTCGATAAACAGAAAGACCCTTTGAGCTATACGGCCATGAAGCTTTCGCTGGCTTCGCCCGAACTCATCGAAAAATGGTCCTTCGGCGAGGTTAAGAAGCCGGAGACGATCAACTACAGGACGTTCAAGCCGGAAAAGGACGGCCTTTTCTGCGCGAGGATTTTCGGTCCCGTCAAAGACTATGAATGCATTTGCGGCAAGTACAAGAGGATGAAGCACCGCGGCATCATCTGCGAGAAGTGCGGCGTAGAGGTGATACAGTCGAAGGTCAGAAGGGAAAGGATGGGCCACATCCATCTTGCCTCTCCCATCGCGCACATCTGGTTCCTGAAAAGCATGCCGAGCAAGATCGGCACGCTCTTGGAGCTCACCATCAAGGAGGTGGAGCGGGTCCTTTACTTCGAAATGTACATCGTCATCGAGCCCGGTCCTTCCAACTATAGTTTCTGCGAGCTGATAACGGAGGACAAATACCTCGAGGCCAAGGAAAAGTACGGCGACAAGTTCTCGGGCGGCATAGGCGCCGAGGCCATGCGGGAATGCCTCAAAAAGATAGACGTGGTAGAGGTTGCGAAGAGCATCAGGGAGGAGATGAGGGAGACTTCCTCGGACGCCAAGAGAAAGAAGCTGGCGAGGAGATTGAAAGTCGTCGATGCCTTCCGAATCTCGGGCGTCAAGCCGGATTGGATGATCCTCGACATCATTCCTGTCCTTCCCCCGGAGCTTCGGCCCCTCGTGCCACTGGACGGCGGCAGATTCGCCACCTCCGACCTGAACGATCTCTACCGCAGGGTCATAAACAGGAACAACCGGCTTAAAAGGCTGATGGAGCTGAACGCGCCGGAGATCATAATCAGGAACGAGAAGAGGATGCTCCAGGAAGCGGTAGACGCGCTCTTCGACAACTCGAAGCGGGGCAGGATCGTAACGGGTACGAGCAAGAGACCGCTCAAGTCGCTCTCGGACATGCTGCGAGGCAAGCAGGGCCGGTTCCGCCAGAACCTTCTCGGAAAGAGGGTGGACTATTCGGGCAGGTCGGTAATCGTGGTAGGCCCCGAACTGAAGCTGCACGAGTGCGGCCTTCCGAAATACATGGCCCTCGAGCTCTTTAAGCCTTTCGTCTATAACCGGCTCATAAAGAAAGGCTTTGCCACTACCATTAAGAATGCCAAGAAACTCGTAGAGAAAGAGCGCCCGGAAGTATGGGACATGCTCGAAGAGGTGGTAAAGGAGCACCCGGTGCTCTTGAACAGGGCCCCTACGCTTCACAGGCTTGGCATTCAGGCCTTCGAGCCGCAGCTTATAGACGGGAAGGCCATCCAGTTGCACCCGCTAGTCTGTCCTGCCTACAATGCCGACTTTGACGGGGACCAGATGGCGGTGCACGTGCCGCTCTCGGTCGAGGCGCAGTCGGAGGCGCGCGTCCTCATGATGTCGACGAACAACATCCTCTCCCCTGCTTCCGGTAGGCCGATCATCGTCCCGACCCAGGACATAGTGCTCGGGCTTTACTACCTCACTATCGAGCGAAAGTACAGGCCGGGGGAGGGAAAGGTCTTCTCCGACCCCGAAGAGGTGAGGATAGCCTACGATTCCGGCCAGGTGGACCTCCATGCCCGAGTGCGGGTAAGGATGGACGGTTCGCTTGTCGAGACGACCCCCGGAAGAATCCTCCTGCGGGAGGTCATCCCCGACATGATACCCTTCTCCGTCATAAACAGGGTGATGGACAAGAAGTCCATAGGGCAGCTCATCGACATATGCTACAGGCAGGGCGGTGAAAAGGCGACGGTTATCCTTTCGGACAGGCTGAAAGGGATCGGCTTCTACTATGCCACGATGGGCGGCATCTCCATTTCCATTGACGACATGATCATCCCGGAGCGTAAGGAAGAACTGATAAACAAGGCCTATGAGGAGGTTAAGGTAGTCCAGAACCAGTACTCGGAAGGTCTTATAACCGACGGCGAGCGGTACAACAAGGTCATCGACATCTGGGCCGACGTAACCGAGAGGATCGCCGATGAGCTCATGAGGGAGCTCGGATCTGAAAAAATCACCGCGCCCGACGGCAAGACCGAGTACCAGAACAGCCTTAACCCGATGTTCATCATGGCCCATTCCGGGGCAAGGGGCAACGCGCAGCAGATCAGGCAGCTCGCCGGCATGAGGGGCCTCATGGCAAAGCCTTCCGGGGAGATCATAGAAACGCCCATTACGAGCAACTTCCGGGAGGGCCTCACCGTGCTCCAGTACTTCATCTCCACGAGCGGCGCCCGGAAAGGCCTCGCGGACACAGCCCTCAAGACGGCGAACTCGGGATACCTCACGAGGCGCCTCGTCGACGTAGCTCATGACGTCGTCGTCGGCGAGACGGACTGCGGCACCTTCGACGGCATAGAAGTGACGTCGCTGATCGAGGGCGGCGAGGTGATCGAGCAGCTCGGCACGAGGATCCTCGGGAGGGTCTCCCTGGAAGACCTGAGGGACCCCGACGGAGAGACCATCGTCCACAGGAATGAAGAGATCAGGGAAGAGCACCTGAAAAAGATAGACGAGGCGGGGTACGAGACGGTCCGTATCCGGTCGGTCCTTACCTGCAGGTCCCGCAGGGGCGTCTGCGCCCTATGCTACGGCAGGGACCTGGCACGGGGAAGGCTCGTCAGCATCGGCGAGGCCGTGGGCATCATTGCAGCCCAGTCGATAGGGGAGCCGGGCACGCAGCTTACCATGAGAACATTCCACATCGGAGGGGCGGCATCGCGTCGCGTCGAGCAGTCTACCCTGGAGGCCAGGAACGAGGGATACGTCAAGCTCGTCAACGTGAAGATGATCCTCAACAAGGAAGGGCAGCCCGTTGTAATGAACAGGAACGGCGAGATCCTCCTCGTCAATGAGGCCGGCCACGAGAGGGAGAAGTATCCGATCATATACGGGGCGAAGCTGAAGGTCGCGGACAGCCAGAAGGCCAGCGAAGGGCAGACGCTCGCCGAGTGGGACCCCTATACAACGCCGATCCTGTCGGAGGTGTCCGGCAAAGTGAAGTTCGGCGACATCCTCGAAGGGGTCACCATGCAGGAACGGGTCGATGAGGTGACGGGCCTCGCGTACAAGGTCATAGTAGAAGCCCGCGACCCCGACCTTAGGCCCCGCGTATCCATAAAAGACGAAAAAGGCAGAACCATTACGATACCGGGCACGCAGAGCCCTGCCCGCTACATTCTGCCTATCGGGGCACATATAGTCGTTAACGAGGGTGATGAGATCTTTGCGGGCGACACTGTGGCCAAGATGCCGAGGGAGACCACTAAGACGAAGGACATCACCGGCGGCCTGCCGAGAGTCGCAGAACTCTTCGAAGCGCGCCGGCCGAAGGAAAGCGCGACGGTGACCGAGATATCGGGGCTTGTCTCGTTCGGCAAGCTTTCGAAAGGGAAGAGGGAGATCGTCGTGACGCCCGAGCGGGGAGAAGCCCGCAAGTACACGATCCAGAGGGGGAAACATATCATCGTCCACGAGGGCGATTATGTGCGGGCCGGGGAGGCGCTGATCGACGGTCCTGTGAATCCCCATGACGTGCTCCGCATCCTCGGCACGAAGGACCTTGCCCGCTACCTGGTCGATGAGATCCAGGAGGTTTACCAGCTTCAGGGGGTAAAGATCAACGACAAGCATATAGAGATCATCGTCAGGCAGATGCTGAAGCGCGTGCGGATCAAGGAAGTGGGGGACACCAATTTCATCATAGACGAGCCGGTCGAGTGGTGGGTCTTCGAGGAGGAAAACAAGCGCGTCATCGAGAAGGGGGGCACGCCGGCGACTGCGGAGTCGCTCTTCCTCGGGATTACCAAGGCGTCCCTCATCACGGACAGCTTCATCTCGGCGGCGAGCTTCCAGGATACCACGAAGGTGCTCACCCAGGCGTCTATCGAGGGCCGGGTAGACTATCTCCGGGGACTCAAGGAGAACGTGATTATGGGAAGGATCATCCCGGCGGGCACCGGTTTCTCGAAATACCGGAACTACGAGATGGTCGCCCTCGACAAGACCGAAGAGGCGCTGCCCGAGGGAGAGCCTCTAATTGAGGGTACCGCCCCTTAGCATACGGTCTGCAAGGCGGGCTTCCTCCGTCTTCGGAAAAAGCTCCACGACCCTCTTCAAGATGGTCGTGGAGCTTTTTTTATCGCCTATGGCGGCGAAGCCCTCCGCCTGCCGCAGCATGGCCCGTGCCGCCTTGTCGCTCTTGGGGAACTTGTCGATCACTTCCTGGAACTGGACTATCGCCTTCTCATAGGACTTCATGTTCATATAGCTCTCGCCCATCCAGTAATATGCGTTCGGCGCAAGGGGCGAGGAGGGCGCCTTCTGCACGAATTCCGTGAACAGCCCTACCGCATCCTTATACGCGCCTTTCTGGAAGGCATCGAAGGCACGCTTATAGACTTCTTCAGGCGAGCTTGCCGCTTCTGCCGCCGGGCCGCTCCCCTGCCTCGTCTTCTTAAGTTCCCTCAATTCGCCCTTCACTTCTTCCCAGTACGTGCGGAGCTGTGACTCCAGCTCGTCGAGCCTGCCCAGGATAGCCCTGATCTTCTCGTCCCTGCTCTCGGCCGCAACGGACAGGTCGAGCATCTGTTTCCTCATGCCGGCGTCCGGTGTGCCGATCGTTTTCTGGAGCTCTTTCATGTCTTTCTCAATACGGCCTAAGCGGGCATCCGTCTTCTGAACGTAGTTGGCCTGTTCGCTGTAAACAGACGTCACGTCCTGCCTCACCTGGCTCACCTCCCCGCTCGAGGCGCAGCCGAACACGAATAGGGCGATCAAGAGAAGGGGAATGATTCTCATGAGCTCCTCCTTATTGTTGAGCCGCGAAATGGTCACGTCTGTTCTTCGCCCAGGCGTCCTCGGTGTGCCCCGCGTCGACCGGCGTCTCCTTGCCGTATGAGACCGTCCCTAGACTTTTCGCGCTCACTCCCGATTTTACCAGGAAGTCTTTTGCCGCCTCGGCCCTCTTCTGTCCTAGGGCGAGGTTGTATTCGGTCGTCCCCCTTTCGTCGCAATGGCCCTCTATCACCAGTTTTACGGCCTGGTCCGTCGCCAGCCAGTCGGCCATCTTCTTCAGAACCGGTATGTCATCCGGCCGAATGGCGTAACTGTCGAAATCGAAGTAGATGTCCTGAAGACGGGCGGAAGCCGCATCCACTGCCGCCTTTTGCTGCTTCTCCCTTTCCGCCCTCATCAGTTCCTCCTCGCCGATGGCGCCCTCCTTGCCCTTGACACCCGCCCCGACAGGCGCCTGCTGTTCGGGTTGGCGCGCGATCCGTTCGGAAAGCGGAACCGATGCCTGTTTGGAAGCGCATCCGTAAAAGAGCAGGATTATGCTCACAAACAAAAGAAATAGGCTTTTTTTCATCCTGGCCCCCCTATGGCATGAATTTTGGTTGTGTCTCTTCGTTGCCGGTGAACTTGAGCTCTCTCTTGTTCTCGCCGTTGTGCAGCATCAGGCGGATGGAAGTCTTCTTTCCCATCTGTGATGAATAGAGGATGTACCTGCCGCAGGGTGAAAACTGGGGTGAATCGTTAATGCCGCCGTCGCTGAGCACCCTGGCGTTGGACCCGTCAGGCCGCATCACGCATATCTCCAGGGCCCCCTCCGTCTTCGAAACGAAGGCGATGAGATCGCCCTTGGGCGAGTAAGCCGGCTCTGTGTTGTAGTTGCCGAAGTAGGAGAGTCGCTTTGTTTCCCCTGTCGCTAGATCCGTGATAAAGATATTGGGTCCGCCGTGCATGTCGGAGACAAAGACCATCTTGGTGCCGTCAGGGCTGAACGTGGGGGAGCTCAGGATGCCCTCTTTTTTCATAAGCACCGTCCGTTGCTTCGTCTCCACATTGGCTGCGTAAATTGTAGACACCTTCCCCAGGATGTGGGCATAGGCGATCGTCTTCGCATTCATCCAGCTCGACCCTACCTTGGTCCCGTCCTGCCTGTCCGCATAGACCTCCCTGTTTGTCGCAAGCTCGACAACGTAGAGGTTCGGCCTGCCCTCCTTGTACGACGTGAAGGCTAAATACTTCCCGTCCGGCGATACCGAAGGCGAAACGACGATCTGCCTTTGATCGGTAAGCTTCCTCGGTCCGTATCCGTCCAGGTCAGCCACGTAAACGTCCCTGTGCCGCCTGTCCCCTGCCACGAAGAGGACCCTTGAGCTCATAATGCCCTTCTCGCCGGTTACCGTCAGTATGATCTCGTCGGCGAGCCTGTGGACGATCCTCCTCCATTCGGACGGCGTAGCGCGGTATCTCTTCGCAAAGAGCAAGGAGCCGTCGCTCGCGTCATAGAGATATGCTTCCAGTGAAAAGCCGTTGTCCTTCTCCTGCACCAGGGCCTTGCACAAAAGCTCGACCCCAAGGGACCGCCACTGGTCGAATTTGATATTTCTCTTGTCCATCCCTTCGCCGACCAGGCCGTTATCCATGAGGGAGCGTGGCGCGACAACGAAGAAGCCCGACATGTCCAAATCCCGACTCAGAAGGTCGCTTATCTCGGGCCTCGGTTTCTCCTCGCTCGCAAAGGGCGGCACTGCGATGGTGATCTTCTTGTACGACTGCCCGTACACGTCGAGATAGACCTTCGACTCCGCGCCGACTGCAAAAAGGGTAAGCCCCGCAAAGAGGACAAAAGATATAAACCTGCTCATGTTGTCTCCATTCATTGATTGTTTTGGGCCCCTCGAAAGGCGGTATGCCCCTCCCTTTCCTCGTAATCGGTTAACGCCTTTTCATCGGGGTTAGTAGGTCGATCTGCATGCTTATGACATGATACATAGATGCGGCGCAAAGGTCAAGCCGCCCAGGAAGTACGTTTGCTGGAAATACGGAAGGACGTGCCCATAATACTCGTTACCGGGTACAGCGAGATTGTCTCCCCCGAGAAGGCGCAGGCGGTGGGTATCAGCGAATTCCTGCTTAAGCCGGTTGTGAAGGTAACTCTGGCCGAGACGGTACGGCGGGTACTGGAAGGGAAAAAACCGAATAAAAAGACGAAAATGTAGTAAGACGCCGATCGGCGGAGGCCACAGCGAGACGGTATCGCCGGAGAAGGCAAGAGCGGTAAGCATCAGTGAGTCGTGATGGAGCCCGAAGACCGGCGGGAAGCGCCATACCCCTTGTCATGCTTTTGCTGGTGTTTGGCGGTGCCTCCTTCCGGTGTGTGTTTTTCCCGCGCGGCACCTTCCATGCTCACCTATAAAGCCTTATATATAAAAAAGATTATGTGAGGTAAGCCATGGAAGACGCTCGCTCTCGGATCTTTAACGGAGAAGCAGAGCTTCTCGATGCCGTACACGAAGTGATAATAGCAAGGGACCCGGATGACCGTATCATTTTCTGGAACAGGCGCGCCGAAGAAATCTATGGTTGGAGCAGACAAGAAGCCCTGGGCAAATCGGCCCATCAGCTGCTGAAAACGGTATGGCCGAAACCCATAGAAGCGATTATGTCCGATCTTATCATAAACGGCCGTTGGGAAGGGGAGCAGACCGACTCGAGAAAGGACGGCCGACAACTCTTTATCAAGAGCCACTGGACGCTGAAAAGGGATAATGAAGGCAGGACCAGTTTTGGCGGTATCGCACATAATTTCAACAATCTCCTCACCATGATCCTCGGGTTCGCGGAAATTGCAGAAGAGGACGTACCGGAAAGCTCTCCTGCTGCGGACAGCATCGCAAGGATCGTAAAAGCCGCCCACCGGGGGACCATGCTCGTGCGCGATATTCTGGCCTTCACCAGAGAGCGTCCGGAGGGGCTCAAGCTTTTGCGGGTTGCGGCTGAAATGGACGAGTCCATAGCTGTGCTTGGTGCGGCTCAACCGGGTAACATAGAGATCGCCACGGAGATCAAGGACAGGGACGTCATTGTGAAGGGAAGCCCGTGGGATATTAAACAGATCGCCGTGAACATAGGGACCAATGCGATACAGGCAATGACAGAGAAGGGCGGAAAGCTTTCGGTTTCCCTCGAACGAGTTGCCATCGATTCTCCCCTAAGGCTTGCCTTTGTCGTCCTCCCTCCGGGATCCTACGCCAGGCTCGTTTTTGCAGACACGGGCCCGGGAATACCCGATTCTGTCATGGATCGTATCTTCGATCCCTTCTTTACCAGGCGAGATCCTGCAAGGGCGAAAGGCATCGGGCTTGCCGTGGTCAGCGGGATCGTCAGATCTTTGAAGGGCGGGATCTCCGTAGAGAGCCAACCGGGCAGGGGAACGAAATTCGAGGTATATCTGCCGGCTGAGCCGAACGGGGAGGAGTCGAGCAGGCGGTGATCAAGACTTACTTTTTTGAGATCGGGGAGGAACTGCTCCTTGCCCTAAAGGGGATTATAGGGCGGAACACGACGACAAAGTAAGGCGCAAAAAGCGCCAGGCCCGTTACTTCTTATGGTAGAGCGGCGACATGCTTCTTAAGAACTCGACACTCCGCTTTAGGGCCTTTACCGACGCATCGACATCATCTGTCGTATTATCGACGCCGAAAGAGAAGATCAGGGTCCCCTGGGTCAAGTTATAGTCGCGGCCGATGGAAGTAAGGACGTGGGACGCCCGCAGCGAGCCGGTTGCGCAAGCAGACCGCGTAGAGACGCAAATCCCCTCCTCGTCGAGCATGAGGACCATTGATTCCCCTTCCACGTACCGGACAGAGCAGGAAACGAGGTGGGGAAGGCTTCTTGTCGGATGGCCGTTTATGAGAGTCTCTTCAATTTCATCTATCCTCTTAATGAACCTTTTTCTCAGGTTGAGCAGATGCTCGATCCTGCCTGACATCTCGCTCCTGGCAAGCTCCGCGGCCTTGCCCATACCGACGATGCCTATCATATTCTGCGTCCCCGCCCTAAGGCCGTTCTCCTGTATGCCGCCGTCGAGGAGAGGGGCGATTTTGACGCCCGTCCGCACATAAAGCGCGCCCACCCCGGACGGCCCGTAGAACTGGTTGGCAGCCATGCTGAGGAGATCGACCCCGAGCTCTTCGACGTCGACAGGGATGACGCCGGCTGAGGCAACAGCGTCCGTATGAAGCAATACGCCCCTCCGCCGAGTTATCTTTGCGATCTCCCCTATCGGCTCGACGGTCCCGATTTCGTTGTTGGCGTGCATTATGCTCACCAGTATCGTCTCATCCGTTAAGGCCTTCTCCACGTCGGAGGGATCGGCCAGTCCGTATTCGTCTACGGGCACGGAAGTGACCCGGTACCCCATCCTCATTAGCGTCCTGAGAGAGCGCAGGACCGCCTGGTGCTCGATGTTCGAGGTCACGATATGGCGTCCCTTTTGCATATTTGCGAGGGCCAAGCCTTTGATGGCCTGGTTAATCGATTCGGTCCCGCCGGATGTGAAGACAATCTCCGTCTTCCCCGCATTGATGAGCTGCGCGACCTCTTGCCTCGCCCGCTCGAGCGCCTCGAGCGCCTCGTCTCCTACCCTGTGCTGGCTGATCGGGTTGCCGAAACCGTTGTCCATGTACCGGACCATGGCCGCCTTCACGTCGGCATGGAGGGGGGTTCCAGATATATTGTCTAGATAGATCATCGTCATCATCCTCTATAGGTTTCAGCGATCATTCCATTCTGAGGGGCTTTCCGCAATTCTTGCAAAGAGGCGCGCCCGGTGGCTGCTCATGCTCGCAATAGGGGCAGCAGCACTGCTCCTCGCTCCGCTCGAGATACTCGACCTTCCCGCCTCTGGACTTCTTCGGCCGGCCCTTCTGACGGTCGTAGAAGTCCATAATCGCCTTGTGAAGGGCGTCTGCGCCCAAGTTCGAGCAATGCAGCTCGTTCTTCGGCAGGTCACCGAGCTGGGCAGCCAGGGTCTCGGTACTTATCTCCAGTGCCTCCTGCAGGGTCTTCCCCTTGGCCATTTCGGTAACGATGCTCGACACGGCCACGGCCGCCCCACATCCCAACGTTTCGAACTTGATATCGTCGACCCGGTCGTCTTTCACCCTTATCATAATCGTCATCATATCCCCGCAGACAGGATTGCCCACTTCGCCGATGCCATCGGGGTGCTCCATCCTGCCCCTGTTGCGGGGGCTCCTGAAATGGTCCATCACCAGCTCGGAATAGGCAGACATAATAACACCTCCTTTCGGCAGCTCTAGTATACTGTTTTCCTTATTCCTTTTAAAGACCTCGTGGCTGTTGTTGCTAAATTGATAAAGAGGATATATCATTTAGAGCAGGGTTTGATTGACGAGTCACGGGGACGGGCATTCGGCAGAAATCGAGGTACTTGCGGAAGGCCTGGCCGCTTATCTTGCACCTTTTCTCTCCGGCCTGATGAAGGACAGGCAAGGGGCGGTGAAGACCGGCGGTCTCGCATGGGCCGTGTGGTCGAAACTCGGCCCCGAGGTTGAAAAGTCCTCGCGCCTCAAAGAAAGCGCTCAAGAACTGGCCCTCGCTCCCCACGATCCAGACCTCCTCGTCGTTTTCAGTATACAGCTAAAAAGGCTCTTAAAGACAAAGAACGGGCTGGCCGGTACGCTCTTCGAGGTGATGGGTCAGAGACAGGCGGACGTTCTCGGCGAGCGCAAAGGGGGATGGCGCGACCTGCTGGGGAGAGACGATAGGGTTATCGAGCGGCTCGAGATGGTTTATCTCCTCCGGTCGGGCAAGGCACCCGATGAGATTGCCAGGCGGATGAACGTCGATGTGGAGCGCCTGTTTCGTTTGAACAGCCGGTTTTCCCTCGCCGGCGTGGCCGGTCTTCTATCGGAGGAGGGGGTCGGTCGCTGGATCGATAGGTTGGACGGAAACGACCCGGTTCTGAGAAGGCTTGACATGGTCGGTCTCGTCAGGTCGGGAACGCCCGTCTCGGCCGTCGGGCGGGAGTACGATGCGCTGCCCGAGTATGTCGAGAGGGTCAGCGAGCGGTTTGCGCGGAGCGGCATCGCCGGTGTGCTGACAGAGGAAGAGATCGAGCGGTTCAGGGCTCTTATCCCCGCGACCATCAGCATCGCATCGTACAACCTGCACGGGACGCACAATGACGGCGATCAGACTTACAGGCTCAGGAGGATCGCCAGGGAGCTCGCCCGATTGGACCCGCACGCCGCCTGCCTGCAGGAAGTGCTGAGCGGCGGCGGCATAGAGGACACGGGAGCACAGATATCGCGCTGGATGTCGTCCATGACCGGCTACCACTACCGGTCCCAGTTCTCTTATTGCCACCAGTTCATGGAGAAATACCCGGAGGGTATTGCGCTGTCGTCCCGGTACCCGCCGGAGGAGACGAGAACCATCGATCTCACCCGACTGGAAGGCGGGCTCAAGCCGTCCCTTGCGCGAAACGCACTGGTAATGGAGACGAAGATATTCGGGCGGAAGATCATTTTTTCTTCGGTCCACCTCGATCACGGCGCCGATCCCGTCGTGCGGGTCGCTCAGGCGCAGAAGCTTGTACGAGAACTGGAAGCGGACAGCACCGGCGCCTACTTTATACTCGCCGGGGACTTCAACGACCTTGAAGGATCGCCGGTCATACGTTTCCTACGGTCCGCGGGCTATGTGGACGCCTACAGGGCCTGCCACAAAGACGCCGGCAACACTTACCCCGCAGATGACCCCCGCGTCAGGATCGACTACGTCTTCGTAAAAGGCCACTCGGCGGTTGTTTCGTCGGGGCTTTTGCTCAACGACCCGGAGTTGAGCGACCATATCGGTATCTTTGCAGAGATAAGGTAGATCTGGAGCATCTATGCCCCACAGGGCAGGCTATTTCGTGCTCGCTTACGCGTGGGACCATCACTGCCAGGTGCTTTTCGAGTCCCTGGAGAGGAGGTTTCGACTGGTGGAGCGTGATGTGTCTGAGCTCGGGCGCGACGGCTCGACGAATGCCGAGGCGCTCCTCCGTTACTACAAGAAATGGCATCACGCAAACGAGCTCCTGCGGCTTACGATGGCGGAAACGAAGAGCAGGCAATATGTTATCAATTCGCTGGGGTACAGAGGTTACGGGGTAAACCGCGACCTTTTGGCTGCCCTGGGCGACCTCGAAGGGAGGTACAGGGGGCTTGAGGGGTCTCTGATGGAGCGCTTTTATTGGAAGATAGAGGCGCTCAAGGAGAAGGTACCGCTGGACAGCGAAGCGATTGACCGGCGACGAGCGGAAGTTATCATCAGCGGGCTGGCAAGAAGGATGGGCAGAGACGATGGCGAGATACCGCAGGCAAGGGAAGAGACGTTCGTGGACTTCGATCACTATTTCCGGGTGATGTCGAAAGAGACGCTCTGGGACATCAATACGGCAATCTTTCAGAAAATGTTCTTCTCCGCCGGTTTGTCATCGATGACCATCATGAGAGGAAGCACCGGGCTCCACAGCGGCCGCTCATGCCAGGAGATGAAGGTCGCCGCGAACAGGAACTTTGTCGATACGGGCCGCGAGCTGTTCTCCACGCTCCATACCTTCACGGAAATCGGGATCGACTTTCTGAAGCGGATTCACTACTGGCTATCGAGAGACCTCCACGCTGACGCCGGCAACTTCCGCAGCATCGATTTTCCGGATAGGAACGGCGTAACCTTCGAGTTCGAGAACTTTCAGCGGGAGATATCGGACCTGGCCATCGTCCTCGCCGAAACGGCGCGCAGCTTTCACAACCTCCATGAATTCATTTACAACCTGGCCCGTTCCTACTACATGTTTATCGGGATACACCCTTTTTGGGACGCCAACGGCAGGGCGGGCAGATGTTTCCTCAATTTTCTCCTCGTGAAAAAGGGGCTGCCGCCGGTCATGCCGGACGACCGGGAAGAGGTGCTTGCCCTTCCCCGCTATGGGGGATCGATGGACGACATGCACCGTTACCTGCTCGGGAGGCTTCGGCGGGCAATAGAGGTTTACTTTTACGAGAGGGGGAAGCTCGATTCGTTCGGCCTCTCGGGGAAGAGCGTCCGCAACACAGCCTTCGATTCGGGATTCCATTTCAGGCAGATAGGCTCCGGGCGGCCGAGGATCGGGGTCAACTTCGAAGCATACGTTTGCGATGATCCCAGTCTTCGCGAGGCCCTGGCCGAGCAAAGCAAGATTGTCTTTCCCGACGCTCGCCTCCTTGCAGGTATGGATATCTATTGCGGCTTCTGCGACGCCCCCTTCACGGAGTGGCGGCGTGCTTTCAGTGTTCGGCAGAGCTTCTATATAAAAGAGCTCCCAGAGGAACCGGACGGCGTGAGGAGGTTCGATATCGATTTTATTGTAGACGCTCCGCGGCCTGGAGAAGGGGGCGAGTATTTTGCCTGCTCGGTCACCAGCAATGAGGGGCATCTGATCTTCAACAATAAGGGACTCAATTACTCCTACCGTCTCTATCGTGAGGAGGCCTGAAAGACGGATGGCCTCAGCCGAGGATTTTGCCCAGCCTTCGTACAAGTGGATAGGAGAGAGGCATTTTGTCCGTAACCTTCAGGGGTGGCGCATCTCTCTCTTCCCGGCTGGCGTGGGCTTTTCGGTCCGCAGCTATTCAGACGATAAGGCACTCCGCGTCTGTCTCTCGGTGGAGAGGGAAGACGGCGTGACCGAGTTCTATCTTTCGGAAGCCTACTACGTGGGAGAATGGGGCGGGGGCTTCCAGAAATGGCAGACCCGTCTGCTGCCGCTCTTTCCCTACGAGGGGCTGCACGGCCTTGCGCGGGCCGTGACCTTCTCCTATAGCGTGCTGAAAGACGGCGTTGTCATCCCCTCCCGCTACCGGTACCGCTTCGCGACGCTCGACGATTTCTACAGGGGGCACTTGAGCCTTGACGACTTCCAAGACCCGGTCTACAGAAGGGAAAACGACGAGCGACCGGCAACGGCCGAAGATGCGCTCGCGCAGGAGGCATACGAACGGCTGAACGCCGCCGGAGAAGGCCTGTCCTTGACGCCCTTATTCACACGGGGAAATGAAAGCCGCGCCGACCACCCCGTCCGGGAGATACACAGGGCTATCGATCGGGTGATAGAACGGGCTCGCAGAGAGCCCCTGCACCCCCACTCTATCTCGCTTGCCATGTTCGACTTCGATAACGAGCATGTGACGAGACACCTCGTCTACGCGAAGGAGAACGGGGTCGAGGTGGAGTGCGTAGGCGACTGGGCCCAGGTGGGCCCCATGAACTCCTCTGAGAACATTGCCCGCCTGCGCAGGGGAGGCATACGGGTTTACGGCGTCGCGCGGAACGACCCGACGAGACTTCAGGAAGACATCGCGAGTATGCACACGAAATTTATCCTTTTTGACGACGAGGAAGTTCACTCGGGGTCATATAACCTACACTTCCACCTATGGGGCGGCAACTGGGAGAGCGGCCTGGCCTACCGCTCCAGGGACGCGTGCATCCTGTACCGCGCCGTCTACGGAGCGATCAGGAGCGGAAAGAGAGTAAGCTTGCAGGTAGACCCATCTGCGCGGCACAATATCTACTACAGCTTCGGCTCCTATTACACGGGCGTCTCGCAGGTTCGGCCCCAGGATGCGATCATCACGGAAATCGAGAACGCTCGCCATTCTATCGTCGTCTGCATGTTCGAGCTCTCCCCCATCCGGGGCGCCCGTTTCGGCTCGGCCACCGAAACCGACGTGATCGAGGCCCTCATCAGGGCGCGGGACAGGGGGGTCCGGGTGCGGGTTATCGTCAACGGCATGATAAGCCACACAGGGCCCTTACCTGAGCCCTGGGACAAGAACCGGCCAAGGCCGCTGAAGCGGCCCATGAACCGTCTCAGGGAAGCCTGGATAGAGGTCTATCACGTCTATTACTGGGAGAGCATCTACTCGCCGCTCCATCACAAGTTTGCGGTCTTCGACGGCCGGACCGTCATTACAGGCTCTTACAACTGGTACGGGCCGAGCCTTTACTCTGACGAAATCCTCACGGTGGCGAGGGACGATGGGATCGCCGCGGCATTCCTCGAGGAGACGGAGCTGATGCTGAGGTCCTTCAGGATCAAGCCAGGCTGAGCGATGCCGCTGCAATTCGGCAGGCACGCTCACTGCCGCAGGAAGAGGCGCATACAGGCAAATGCGGCTTCATTCCTGGTAGAAAGCGAACATGACGAAGCTTATAATGAGAGCAGCAGCGAAAAGGCCCGGCTCGACCATAAGGCGCTCCCTTTTTTAGGCAACCTGAAGAACTCGGCTACAAGAAATATGCCAGACCGATAGGAGAGCACGGGGACGGGAAACCCGGTCGCGGGCCGCAGGATCGGCCGGGTACGGAAGAATCGGACGGATCAATGACTGTCTCGGATGAGGAGACGCGATCTTGCGTTATAAGACAGGTTCTCGTCGGAAGAGACAGAAGAAGTGACCGGTCCGGCGCAAAACCTTCAGGCAGGCTTGAATACGAGGGCCCCGAGGGGCGGCAGGTCGAGGTTGAGGGAGCAGGGGCGTCTGTGCCAGGGGATGGCATCGGCATTGCGGCCCCCCTGGTTGCCGGTGTTGCTTCCCCAGTAGAGACCGGAATCGCTGTTGAGCACCTCCCTGTAAAAGCCCCCTTTCGGGACGCCTATGCGGTAGTTATATCTCCTCACAGGGGTGAAGTTGAAGACAAAGACGAGAAAGTCGGCCGGATTCTTGGCCTTCCTGATGAAAGAAACTATGCTCCGGCCGTAGTCGCTGAAGTCGATCCATTCGAAGCCCTCGTAAGTGAAGTCCACCTCGTGCATTGAAGGCTCGCTGCGGTAGAGGTCATTCAGGTCTTTGACAAAAGCCTGAAGCTTCTTATGGGGCTCGTACTGAAGGAGGTGCCAGTCGAGGCTGCTGTTTGCGTTCCATTCCCACCACTGGCCGATCTCTGCGCCCATGAAGTGCAGCTTTTTCCCCGGCTGCGCGAACATATACGAAAAGAGAAGCCGCAGGTTGGCGAACTTCTGCCAAAAGTCGCCGGGCATCTTATCGAGAAGCGATCGTTTCCCGTAGACGACCTCGTCATGGGAGAGGACCAGGATAAAGTTCTCCGTGAAGGCGTAAAGGAGCGCAAAAGTGAGGTTGTTTTGGTGATACTTGCGGAAAATCGGATCATCCGAGAAATACCTCAATATGTCGTTCATCCACCCCATGTTCCACTTCATGCTGAAGCCGAGACCGCCCAGATGTGTGGGGCGGGAGACTGCGGGCCAGGCAGTCGATTCCTCGGCGACGGTGAGCACGCCGGGATGGCGGCCGTGGACGATCTCGTTGAAGCGCTTGATGAGGGCCACCGCCTCCAGGTTCTCATTGCCGCCGAATTTATTGGGGGTCCATTCGCCGGGTTTTCTCGAATAGTCGAGGTAGAGCATGGAGGCGACCGCATCGACTCTCAGGCCGTCGATGTGGTACTTATCGAGCCAGAAGAGGGCGTTGGAGATGAGAAAATTCGCGACCTCAGTCCTTCCGTAGTTGAATACGAGCGTGCCCCAGTCCTTCTGCTCCCCTTTCAGGGGATCGCCGTACTCGTAAAGGGCGGTTCCGTCAAAATAGGCCAGGCCGTGGGCGTCCTTCGGGAAGTGGGCCGGCACCCAGTCAATGATCACTCCGACACCGGCCTGGTGCATGGAGTCGACGAAATACATGAAATCATCGGGTGTCCCGTACCGGCTAGTGCAGGAAAAGTACCCTACCGTCTGATAACCCCAGGATTCGTCCAGGGGGTGCTCGCTTACCGGCATCAGCTCGACGTGCGTGTAGCCCATGTCCTTTACGTAAGGCACGAGCGAGTCGGCCAGCTCCCGGTACGTTAGCCAACGGCCGCCCTCTTCGGGGACCCTTCGCCAGGAGCCGAGATGGACCTCGTAAATCGACATGGGCGACTCGAACCAGTTCGTCTCTTTCCGTGCCTCCATCCACCGGTTGTCCGACCAGAGGTACCTGTCCAGGTTCCACACCACGGAGGCGCTCTTCGGCCGCAGCTCGGAATAGAAGGCATAGGGGTCGGCCTTTTCAGCCAAAAAGCCTTTGTAGCGGGATTTCACCTCGTACTTGTAAATGACCCCCTGCCGGAGGCCGGGGATGAAAAGCTCCCAGACGCCCGTCGAACCCCTGACGCGCATCATGTGACGTCTCCCGTCCCATTCGTTGAAATCCCCGGTAACGCTCACCCTTATCGCATTCGGCGCCCAGACCGCGAAAAAAACGCCCTCGACGCCGTCAACGGTCATTTCATGGGCGCCGAGCTTATCATACTGGTTGTAATGGGTCCCCTCAGCGATCAGGTACAGGTCGTAGTCGGACAGGATAGGCAGGAAAGAGTACGGATCGATAATGAGACTGGTTTTGTTGCCTTGGTCGGTTTTTTTCAGCCGGTACTGAAATACGTCTGTCCTGCCCCTTATGACCGCCTCAAAAAAACCGTCCTTGTGGAGCCTTTTCATAGGGTACTCCCGGCCCGACCCCACCTCGACGACAGCCGCATCGGCCGCGTCCGGCAGAAACGCGCGGACGGCGACGTATTCCTTGCCCCCCCATTTGATCACGTGGATCCCCAATATCTCGAAAGGGTCGGGCCACGCCGAATGGACAATCCTTTCTATCTCTTCTTTCAATGCCATCCCGAAATGCGCCTTCCCACAACAAGCTATACCTTTTGCCGCCTTTCCGCAAGCTCTTGCACCTCGGGCTCCCCGATGAGCGAGACTTGACAGGCGGCGCGGAGAGCTCCGGTCGGGTCGTTCTGGAGATCCCTTCGGCGAAGGTGGACGATATGGACTTCGAGCGGCCGTCCTTTATGGGCACAAGAGAGCGGAGGAACGTCTGGCCCGACTGAATGCGGTAGGGGCCGTCACCAGTCACGGAAAGGAGATTTATGTAAAGAAAGAGGGCTGCCGATAAACATAGGGGAGCCCTCATGGGGAGAGAATGTAAGGCAGAAGAACCGGGGACGTGCCCTATCACCATCCGGCACCTCATGGGCAGGCAGCTCAGGGTGCCGCTCACCGCTACAGTCGAGGCCGCCCGGCCCGGCTTCGTGGCTTATGTTACGGGCATCTGCGTATTCGGCTACGGAGACGACGCAGCCGAGGCCGTTGAAGTCCTGAAGCAAGGAATAGAGAATATGTGCCGCAACCCCGAATTCCACGACTTGCAGCCTTCCATCCAGCGAATTCTCCTTCTAGATAACTTGACCGACCAGGAAGGGGAGGGAGAGAAGAGCTAGCCGGTTTCAGTGCCTGCCCGCCATACTCTTCCCTTCAAACCGAGAGCAGCTCCTTCATTTTCTGCATATCTTCGTATGCCTGGCCTATCGCCCCCTGGTTCCGCAGGAGGAAGGAGGGATGGTAAGTGGGCAGCAGCTTGATGCCTTTGTAGTCGGTGAGGTGGCCCCGTATCCTCGTTATCTTCGCGTCCACTCCCAGGAGGGTGTTATAGGCATGCCTTCCAAGGGTGCAGATGAGCGCCGGCCTTATCGTCTCCAGCTGGGCGACGAGATAACCCTTGCAGGCGTCCACCTCGGCAGGTTCCGGATCGCGGTTCCCCGGCGGTCTGCATTTGAGTACGTTGCAAATGTAGACCTCTTTCCGGCGCAGGCCGATACTTTCAATCATCTGATCGAGCAGCTTTCCGGCCCTGCCGACAAAGGGCCTCCCCTGAAGGTCTTCTTCCTCGCCCGGCGCTTCTCCAATAAAGACGAGCCGGGCGTGATCGCTGCCCTCGCCGAAGACTACGGACTTGCGGCTTCTGGCAAGGGCGCACTTGGTGCACGAGGCCACTTTTGCCTCCAGAAGGCCCAATGTCGGCTGTTCTTCCTTCCCGGAGACATAATGGTCGATGCCCATTTTCAACAAGGCCGAAAGGAAGCGTGTAGGGTCGATCGCATCCATTGGATCAGGCGAACGCGTCGGGCAGCTTCTTCAGCCCTTTCTCAGCCTCGAAGAGAAAGGCGGCGCGAAGAATGAGCGCTTCATCGAGGGGCCTCCCTATAATCTGCAGACCTATGGGCAACCCGCGGCTGTCGAAGCCGCAGGGCAGCGAGAGGGCGGGCAGGCCCGCGAGGTTCACGGGGATCGTGAAAATGTCCGAGAGGTACATAGTCAGAGGATCTTCGGTCTTCTCGCCGATCTTGAAGGCCGTAGTGGGCGAGACAGGCGTGAGTATCACGTCGCACTTTTTGAAGGCCTCGTCGAAATCGCGCCTCATCAGGGTCCTCACCTGTCCGGCCTTCCTGTAGTAAGCGTCGTAGTATCCGGATGAGAGAACATAGGTGCCGAGGATGATGCGCCTTTTCACCTCCCTGCCGAAGCCGACGGACCGGGTCTTCTTGTACATGTCGATGATATCTTTACCGTCCACCCGCATGCCGTACTTTACTCCGTCGTAACGGGCGAGATTCGACGAGGCTTCGGCAGTGCAGATGATATAGTAGGTGGCCACAGCGAAACGGGTGTGGGGCAGGGAGATCGGCAGGATCGAGGCGCCCAGACCCTCGAAGACCTTGAGCGACGACTCGACCGCCTGCCTGACCTCATGATCCATGCCCTCTATGAAGTACTCCCCGGGGATACCGATTCGCAAGCCCCTGATCTCCCGGCCCAGGTCGGCGGTATAATCCGGGACGGGCTGCGGGATGGATGTGGAGTCCATGCGGTCGTGCCCGGCTATGACCTTCAGAACGAGGGCGCAGTCGGTGACGTTCTTCGTGATCGGGCCTATCTGGTCGAGGGATGAGGCAAAGGCGACGAGGCCGTAGCGCGACACCCTCCCGTAGGTAGGCTTGAGACCCACAGCGCCGCACAAACTTGCCGGCTGCCTGATGGAGCCCCCTGTGTCGGTGCCGAGCGCCGCCGCGCAGAGACCGGCCATCACCGCCGCTGCAGAACCGCCGCTCGATCCGCCGGGTATGCGGGTCAGATCCCATGGGTTCTTCGTGACCTGGAAGGAAGAGTTCTCCGTCGAAGAGCCCATGGCAAATTCGTCCATGTTAAGCCTGCCCAGATGGACGTAGCCGTTCCCGTTCAATTTTTCTATGACGGTCGCGTCGTAAGGCGCGCGAAAGCTCTTGAGAATCTGAGAGGCGCAGGTAGTCTCCACTCCTTTTGTGCAGAGGATGTCCTTCATGCCGAAGGGGATGCCTGTAAGATCGCCGTCGCTGCCCTCCCGTATCCTCCTGTCCGCCTCACCGGCCATCCGGAGCGCCATCTCCTCGGTGAGCCTGATGAAAGAAGCTACCTGCCCGTCGTACTCATTTATCCTGTCTAGATAGAAGCGGGTCAGCTCGAGAGATGTGATCTCCCGCTTTTTTAAAAGGTCCCTCACTTCCTTGATGCTTTTATTCAGAAGTTCCTTCATGCCGCCTCCTTAAGGCTTCACCCTGCAGTTTACTCCGTCTCTATGATAGGCGGGACCTTAAAGAAGGCCGCTTCCCGCTCGGGCGCGTTGGCTAACGATTCCCCCACCTCAAGATTATGGTCAACCGTGTCCGGTCTGAACACGTTAACGAGGGGTATCGCATGGGTGGTCGGCTCTATCCCTGCAGTGTCGAGGGAGTTAAGCTCGTCCATGTGCGAGAGGATCCTGTCTATCTGCTCGGTGTACAGGTCGACCTCCGAAGGGAGAAGCTCCAGCCTGGCCAGGTGGGCTACATATTCCACCACGTCTCTCGTTATCTTCATTTGCACCTCATTCGCACTCGGCCGCCGCCTTAATAAGGTCGCCCCTCGTGACTATACCGACAATCCTGTCGTTGTCGACGACAGGCACCCGGTTGATGCCCCTTTCTATCATGATCTTTGCCACAGTTACGGCGAGCTCCGTTGACGGCACGGCCACGACCTCCCTCGTCATCACGTCCTGAACGGAAAGGTCCTGGAGAGTGCCCGACTTAAGACCCCTCAGTATATCCGTCTGGGATATCATTCCGACAAGCAGGCTCTTTTCGACAACCGGCATCCCCGCGATATGGAAGAGCTCGAGCTTGTTGAGGATAACTGCGAGCTTCTCCATGGGATGGCATGTTACGACGTTCTTGTTCATTACCTCCGATACCTTCATGTCCCCCGTTCCCCCTTTACCCTTTAGAAGGGTTGACCGAACAAAACTACCTCATGCAGGTACTTCTGAAATGTCTCGACAGTTCTCATGGCCTTGCGGAGTCTCCCCGATTCCTCGCCGGAGAGCATCGCCGGATCGATATAGTTCAGCCCGTCGTCGCCTTTGTGCCCGAGCTGGTTCATGATGCGAAAACGGGCAAAGAGTAAGTATGATTCTATGAGGTCCGAGGCCGTCTCCTTCTTCATCATGTTCATTTCCCGGAGCCGCTTGATCCGTTTTATCGTGTTTGTCTCGTACAGGCCCTCGGTAAGCGCCAAAGCCCGGACGGACATGATGAGGGGCGACCATCCGAAGACCTTCAGATTGAACATGCCCTTGTGGTCGCCTTCCGCTTCCAGCCTGAACTTGCTGAAGAAACCGAGGGCGGTAGGCATGGTGACCGCCGTCTCGGTGATCTGATTCATCACGCGCCTGTTTTCTTTCAGGAGTGAGAAGAACTGATCGAGGACCTGCACAAAAAGCGCCCTGTCGCCTCGCATCACGCGGGCATCGGTGAGAATGATGAGGTCGAGAAGCTCGAGGGCGTCACTGCCCTGGGTGAGGGTTTTTTCTATCCTGGCCTTCCAGTCCTCCACCGATCCCCGCCACTTCTCGTTGGACGGCATTATACCTCCCTTGCACTTCTCGAAGCCTACCTCCTGAAGCCTTTCCATCACGCGAGCGCTGAATTCTTCATAGTAGTAAGACAGGGGGTCCGGCGGACGCCCGCGCTCTGCGCGCGAGAGAGTCAGCAGCTCGTCGCCTGGCCTCACCTCCCGGCTGTCGTAGACTAGCATGTTATCCTGATCGGTCACGAAGGTCTGCTCGTCCCGGCCCTCGCTCCCGAGGCCTATCCAGCAGTAACCCGAAGGCGGTGGACCGAAGCCGGAAGCCGCCATCTCCTCCTCCACAAGGGTGAGCACACGGATTGTCAGCCGGTCCCTTACAATGCGGAAGAGATCGTGCACGTCGGCGATTGCCTGCTCCTCCTCGAAGTAAACCTTTATGCCTTCGACGGAGGTGGCGTGGTATTTCCGGAGGACATCGAATCCTTTCGCCGAATCGATGGATTCGAGCATGCGCGCGAACTCGGCTTCGAAGCGCTCGGACTCCCTCAGGGCCTCCCAAAGGGCCTGCCTCAACTTTACCAGAATATCGTGCCGGTCGTGGCGCAGGAGCGTCTTGTCGTGCATGATCTCGCCGTATTCGGAGACGAACCGGTCGACTATGGAAAAATTGAGTGCCATCAGCTCCTCAAAAGATCCTCCAGCATCCCTTTGCTTGCGACCAGCTTCTCCCGCCTCAGCCGCAGCTCTTCGAAATTGGCTTGTTCTTTCATCAATACGGCATCGGGAGCCTTTTCCCTGAAGGCCCTGTTGTTTATCTTGTTGAAAGCCCGGTCGATCTCCGCGGTAACTTTGGAGAGCTCTTTTTCTATCCTTGCCCTCTCCCGGTCGATCACTTCGGCGTTTCGGATTGGAACAAAAATCTCCACGTCCTTGAATATGGCAAGGGCAGCCCTCTTCGGGGCGGCACCTTCCACGTAGGCGATATCCGAGACGCGGGCCAATTCCTTTATGTAGTACCCATAGGCGTCAAGAAGGCTCCGATGGCCGTCGCCGCCGATCTGCACCTCCACCTTCTCGCTGGGGGCAAAGCCCATCTCGCCCCGTATGTTCCTTATCGCGTCCACGACGCCCATGACGAGACCCATCTGCGCCTCGCCCTCCTCGTCGATTTCGTCAAGATCGACCTTGGGGAAGGCCGCGACCATGATGCTATCGTTGTCCCTCTGGGGAAGCCTTTGATAGATCTCTTCCGTCACAAAGGGCATGAAGGGATGGAGCAGCTTGAGCGTATCGATGAGGGTCGCCAGCAGGTTGGCTGCAGTTGCTTCTCCGTCGAAAGTAGTCACCTTTCCATACAGGTTCGGCTTCACGAGTTCAAGATACCAGTCGCAGAACTCATGCCACACAAAACCGTAGAGGCTGTGGGCCGCGTCGCTGAATCGATACGTCTCTATTGCCTCCGAAACCTCGCGGGTTACCTTTTGCAGCCGCGATCTGATCCATCTGTCGGGCAGAAATTCCGAAGGGGCGGCAGGCCCGGATGGCAACGACGCGCCTTCGAGCAGCGAGACGGTGAGGCGGGCGGCGTTCCAGATCTTGTTGACGAAGTTCCTGTTGCCCTCTATGCGTTCCTCGGACATGAGGATGTCCCGACCCTGGGCAGCCAGCATGGCGAAGGTGAATCGGAAGGCGTCGGTCCCGTAACGGTCTATCATCAGGATCGGGTCTATCACGTTCCCTTTCGACTTGCTCATTTTCTTGCCTTCCGCGTCCCTCACGAGAGCGTGGATATAGACCTGCCTGAAGGGGACGTCGGACATGAAGTGGAGCCCCATCATTATCATCCGGGCAACCCAGAAAAAGAGTATGTCGAAGCCCGTCACGAGAAGCGAGGTAGGATAAAAGGTCTTGAGGTCATCGGTCATATCGGGCCATCCGAGCGTCGAAAAAGGCCAGAGCCCCGATGAGAACCAGGTGTCGAGGACATCCGGATCCTGCGTGACCTTTCCCTTGCACTTAGGGCAGGAAGCGAGGTCGGTGCGAGAGACGTAGGTCTCGCCGCACTTGTCGCAATACCAGACGGGGATCCGGTGTCCCCACCAGATTTGCCGTGATATACACCAGTCCTTGATGTTCTCCATCCATTCGAAGTAGACCTTTTCCCACATCTCGGGGATGATCGAGACCCTGTGGTCGCGCACCGCAGCCATTGCCGGGGCCGCGAGCGGTTTCATGCGCACGAACCACTGGAGGGAGACAATTGGCTCTACGATCGTCTTGCAGCGGTAGCACCTTCCTACGATCAGCCCGTAGTCTTCTATTTTCTCAAGGAGGCCTTGCGCCCTGAGGTCCTCGATGATTCGCTCCCTTGCAGCGAAACGATCCATGCCCAGATAGGAAGGGGCGTTATCATTCATCCGGCCGCTGTCGTCCAGAACCTTGATCACCGCCAGATTGTGCTTTTTCCCTATTTCGAAGTCGTTGAAATCGTGCCCGGGCGTTATCTTGAGCGCCCCCGTCCCGAAGGCCACATCCACGTAAGCGTCGCCGATGATGGGTATCCTCCTCCCGGTAAGGGGCAATATGACTTCTTTTCCGATAAGTCCCGCATACCTGGGGTCGGCCGGGTTCACTGCAACGGCCGTGTCTCCGAGCATGGTCTCAGGTCTGGTTGTGGCGACAATGATCGACCCCGAGCCGTCGGCCAGGGGATACTTGATGTAATAAAGGTGACCTTTTGTCTCCTCGTGCTCCACCTCTACGTCGGAAAGGGCAGTCTTGCACCGGGGGCACCAGTTGATGATGTAATCGCCACGGTATATGAGCCCTTCCTCGAAAAGCCTTACGAATACCTCGCGCACCGCACGGCTCAGGCCTTCATCCATGGTGAAGCGCTCGCGCGACCAGTCACAGGAGGCGCCAAGCCTCTTAAGCTGCTCGATAATGACGCCTCCGGATTTCTCCCTCCATTCCCAGACCTTCCTTATGAAGACTTCCCTCTTCAAGCCTTCCGCGCTCAAGCCCTCTTTGGCCAGCTCCCTCTCTACAACATTCTGCGTGGCTATACCCGCGTGGTCGGTGCCCGGTACCCATAGGGCGTTGAAGCCCGCCATTCTTTTGTAGCGCACTACGATGTCCTGGAGCGTATTGTTGAGGGCATGGCCCATATGGAGTACGCCGGTCACGTTGGGCGGCGGTATCACCATGGAGAACGGGGGCTTCTCGGAATCGGACTTCGCCGTGAAGTAGGACTTATCCATCCATACACGGTACCATTTCTGCTCAACCCGCTTAGGGTCGTATATCTTGTCTATCACTCGGCGGACTCCTTGACTAGTCTGTCTATCTCTTCTCTGATCACTTTTTCGGCGATCTCCAGGAGTATCTGCTTGACATAATCCTCGACGTACTGGGTCAGGATGGGCGCCAACCGCGTAGACAGCTTGTCTGCCGCCTCCTCCATTGCCTGGTTCAATACTGTCCTGAACTGCTGCTCCAGCTCCGGCTGGGCTACCCGACGGTTTTCGGCGCCGGCCTCGAGCTCTTTCAAAGGCCAGGCGGGTCCCTCCGCGTTGTCAATTGCATCTTTCAGTTGCCTTGCGACCGTGGGTTGAATCATTGCCTCTGCCTTATCATGTTTTTCCCCTTTCCTGGCATCCGACTCCTCCGTTTTCACGGCAAAAGTCGGCTGCCCGACTTCAAAGGGGCGGCGCTCTTTGGCCTGTCGGGGACCGTCCTCTCCTTTTTCTTCAACAAGGTCGGTCAATTCGATCACATCGTCCTCGCTCGTTATCGCATCGTATACCCTGAAGAAATTGATGGGCTTCTCTATGATCCCGTCTGCCTGGTACTCCAAAAGCTCGGTCTTGTCTGTCTCGTCCTTGAGAAAGAAAAAGCTTGCCTGGCCGAGGTAGCCTTTTTTTTGCAGCCTCCTATGGACCTCGATGCCGTTCATCTTCGGAAGGTTCACGTTTACGACATAAACGTTGGGGGTCCTCTTGCCGGCAATCTTTTCGACCTCTTTACCGGTCGACGCGTAGACGATCTCGTAGTGCTCCTTAGAGAAAATGGTCATGAACGCCTGTTTAAGTCTTTCGTCCCTGTCTGCCACTACTATCGTTTTTTTCATTTGCTCCCCCTAGACGGGTATCTTCCAAGGCATGGGAAGGAATATCCTCTCGAAGAGGTTGAAGGCGTACCGATCGGTCATGCCCGCCACATAATCGCATACGCATGTCGCAGGCGGCGCATAGAAGGACCTGCTGGCGGTTTCTTCCAGAAAGGCACCGGGCCGCTCAAGGAAGTAGCGGTAAAGGTCTTCAATGATCCTCGAGCACTTGTCGAATTCCTCATGGACGACTGGGTTGTTGTATACCCGTTCGTAGAGGAAATCCCGCAGTGCGACGATGCATTCCTCGATCTCCCGCTCAATCGACATGCTCCCTGTCTTTAGAGTTTCCCCGATGACCGACCTGACCATGCGGTCGATCCTGGCCGAATGGGTGTCGCCGAGAGACCGCCGGCAATTATCGGGCAGATCGTCGAGGGCGATCACGCCGCCCCTTACGGCGTCGTCGATATCGTGATTGATATAGGCGATCACGTCGGCAACCCGGACGACCTCGGCCTCCCGTGTCAAAGGCTTGTCGGCCTCTTCCCTTATTATGATCCGCCCGCGGCCTTTCGAGTGTCTCAGGATCCCATCCCTTACCTCTAAGGTCAGGTTGAGGCCCTGCCCGTCCCGCTCGAGAATATCCACAACCCTCAGGCTCTGCTCGTTGTGGCGGAAGCCGCCAGGATGGAGCCTGTTCAATACCGCCTCTCCTGCATGGCCGAAGGGCGTATGGCCGAGGTCGTGGCCCAGCGCAATGGCTTCCACGAGGTCCTCGTTGAGGAGGAGCGATTTCCCGATGGTCCTCGCGATTTGCGATACCTCGAGAGTATGGGTTAGCCGCGTCCTGTAGTGGTCATCGGTAGGGAACAGGAAGACCTGGGTCTTGTGCTTTAGCCTGCGGAAGGCCTTGCAGTGGACAATCCTGTCGCGGTCGTGCTGAAACGCCGGTCTTATGTCGCAGGGCGCTTCTTCCCTGAGCCGCCCCCTGCTGCACCGGCTTTTCTGCGCATATGGGGAGAGGTTCTTCTCCTCCCTGTCCTCTAACGTTTCCCTGATATTCATATGAATAAGGGCAATAACAAAGGGTAATCTATCACAGACGGGGGACTAATTCAATAACGCCGAGGCAGCGGAGCGGCGTGGCGATTCAATGGGGCATGAACGTTACGCGCCGCGGAACGCCTATGTAAACCTATGTCGCGACGTGATTACGGTCGGCGTCCCGTGGAAGATTCTCAGGGGTTCCGAGTTTCAGCTTTCGACAGGCTCCTATCCCTTTGAGAGCGGGGGAAAGACTTGACATTTTGGCGCGATTCTCCTATGTTAGAAGAGAAATGCGTCCAATAAAGATCGCCGTGGTCGGCGTCGGCAACTGCTGCAGCTCGCTTGTGCAGGGCATAAGCTATTACGGGAAAACCGGCGGGGAGGAGACGGTCGGTTTGATGCACCGGGATCTCGGCGGCTATACGCCCGGTGATATAGAGGTTGTAGCGGCTTTCGATATCGACAGGCGGAAAGTAGGCAAGGACGTCTCGAAAGCGATTTTCGAGAGGCCCAACTGCACGGCCGTCTTCTGCGAAGATGTCGCACCTACCGGCGCCAGAGTTAGGATGGGGCGCGTCCTGGACGGCTGTTCCAGGCATATGGGCGACTACCCCGACCCGTGCACGTTCCTTGTCTCCGAAGAGGAAGAGCCGGAGAGGGAAGACGTCGTGGCGGTGCTCAGAGAGACGGGGGCGGAGATCCTATTGAACTACCTGCCCGTGGGGTCCGAGGAAGCGGCCCGGTTTTACGTGGAGTGCGCTCTTGAGGCAGGGTGCGCCCTGGTCAATAACATCCCCGTATTCATCGCCAGCGATCCGTCGTGGGCGGCCCGCTTCGAGGCAAAAGGGCTTCCCCTCATCGGGGACGATATCAAGTCCCAGGTAGGGGCCACGATTATCCATCGCACCCTTGTCGACCTCTTCCGCAAGCGGGGCGTCAAACTGGAGCGCACGTACCAGATAAATACGGGGGGGAACACGGACTTCCTCAACATGCTCAACCGGGACCGGCTCATGTCAAAGAAGACCTCAAAAACGGAAGCCGTGCAATCCATGGCAGCAGAGCGACTGGACGAGACGGACATCCATGTGGGGCCGAGCGACTATGTGCCGTGGCAGAAAGACAATAAAGTGTGCTTCATCCGCGTAGAGGGAAAACTATTCGGGGGCTTGCCGTTCAATATCGAATTGCGCCTCTCCGTAGAAGATTCCCCCAACTCTGCGGGTATAGTCATCGACGCCATCAGGTGTTGCAGGCTCGCGCTCGACCGGGGATTGAGCGGTGTTCTTCAAGGGCCGGCTGCCTTTTTTATGAAACACCCACCCGTACAACTGACGGATTCCGAGGCCTATCACCTCACCGAGGAATTCATCCGCGGGTCGTGCGAGGAAAAACAGCCGGGCAGGTTCCTCCGCCTGCACCTGCCAAAGGTGAGTGCCCGAGAGGGATACAGGGGCATCCACTGAAAACGTGATATAGCCGAGGGCATCATGGACCGGACGGAGTTCCGTGAGTGTAGGGCCCTCCTTTTCGATTTCGGAGGGACCATCGATTCAGACGGAGAACATTGGCTCGACCGGTTTTTCTCCCTTTACGAGGGCGAAGGCCTTGCCTTTCAGAGGGATGAGATCAAGCGGGCTTTCTACGAGGCGGATTCGGCGTGCCACGCCGACGCTGGTATACCCTCTTTGGGCTTTCGGTCTCTGGTGAATCGTCATGTCCGCTTTCAATTCGATGCCCTGGGATTTCGTGACGCGAAAACGCAAGGGCTCCTCGTGGATCGCTTCTGTGACCGGGCCGAGCATTTCTTCTCTCTCCGGACGGGTCTTTTCCGCTGCCTGCAAGACCGCTTTCGCGCGGGGGTGGTCTCCAACTTCTTCGGCAACCTGGAGGTCGTCCTCGAAGAGGCCGGTCTGGCAGGGGCTTTCGAGGTGGTCATAGACTCCGGCCGTGTCGGGTTCAGCAAACCCGATCACCGCATCTTCGGCCTCGCCCTGGACCGGCTCGGCCTTCCGCCCGGGCAGGTGATCTTCGTAGGAGATTCATACGAACGGGACATGGTGCCCAGCAAGGAGCTGGGAATAAAGACAATATGGCTTAAGGGACCGAACCCGCGCGTACCGGAGAATGCGCCGCCGGTCGACGCGGTCATCACCCGTCTTGCGGAACTTGAGGCGCTGGTCCGGTGAAGGCCGGGATCATCTCAGCGGGAATGGGAGAGCGCCTGGCCCCAGGCTTTTCCATGCCGAAGCCAATGGTGCCTATTTGCGGCGAGCCCATGATCGGAAGGCTGATCCGGGTAGTCAAGGAGGCAGGGATATCCTCTCTGTGCTGTATTATCAACGAGCAGAGCCCCATGACCGAGAAATATCTCACGACGCAGGAGTGGCCCCTCGACTTCGAGCTGGTGAAAAAGACTACCGATAACTCCCTGGAGAGCCTCTTCACGCTGGCCCCCCTCCTGAAGGGCGGACCCTTTCTCCTTTTGACGGTCGACACGGTTTTCAGGCCGCTTACGCTAAAGAGGTTCCTCGCAGGCACGGCAGCCCTTCCGTACGCGCAGGGCGTGCTTGCCGTTACCCGCTTCAGCGACGACGAGAAGCCGCTCCGGGTGGAGGCGGACCGCGACCATAGGGTGCGCCGGATCGGTCATGAGGACGAGGGCCCGGGCACGGTGACCGCGGGCTTTTACCGGTTCGATCCGTCCGTCTTCGATTTCGTCGAAGCTGCGTGGGCGAGGCGCCTGACAGCCCTCCGGCAGTTCCTCTGTTTTCTCCCCGAGGTGGGTTTTAGGCTGTACGCGATCTCCGTTGCGAAGACGATCGACGTAGATCAACCGGAGGACGTTGCAGCGGCCGAGGACTACCTGAGAGACCGTGGGGCTGTCAAAACCCCCTGGTCGGAGTGAGTCGCCATGTTCTCCAGCGCAGGAGAGACACCCAACGTCCGAAAGGGCCTGAAAATGGCGGGACCACCTTGTCCCGGAAAAGGGGCCAACCGGTGAAAAAGTTTCATTCCATCGCCCTGGCGTCCGGCGTGGCCCTCCTAGCCCTCCTCGTGTACAAGATCGGACCTGCGTCGATCTGGCAAAGGCTCGTAATGCTCGGATGGGGATTCCTCCTCCTCGCGCTGCTTGACGGCGTAACGGAGGTTCTCCATACAGAGGGATGGCGCCGCTGCCTCTCCGGTTCGCACAGGTCTCTATCCTTCAGCCGGGTTTTCTTCATACGGCTGGCCGGCTCTTCGATCAACCACCTCACCCCGACCGCAGGCTGCGGCGGGGAGGTGACCAAGGGTATTCTCCTGTCGTCGAACAGGATGGGTGCAGAGGCTGCCGCTTCCGTTATTATCGACAAGCTGTCCCAGGCTTTGGCCCAAGTCCTCTTCGTGGCAGGCGGGGGACTGGCAATCGCGTCCAGGGTCGTTCTGCCTGCCGGCCTTTGGGTTGCCCTGATCTCCGGCACCGCGATCCTGGCCTCCGGAATTGTCGGCTTTTTTCTCGTGCAGAAGTACGGCAAGCTCGGGGCCGTGGTGCGCTGGGCAGTCGCCCATCGTATCGGGGGCGAAAGCCTTCGGAAGGCGGCCTACCATACGACGGAGGTCGATCAGAGGCTCCGTTCTTTTTACCGGAGCCGCCCCTATGACCTGCCCCTCTCGGTCCTGTGGCACACGGCGGCCCTTTCGTGGAGCATCCTCCCTGCCTTCTACTTCCTCTTCTTTGTCGCCGGCAGGGCATCCATACCACTCGCGACGACGATAGTCTATCTGGGGATCTGGTTCAACCTGGTCACTTTCGCACTCCCCGTCGATTTCGGGGTGCAGGAAACGACGCGGCTGATCATCTTCAATATCCTCGGCTTCAATTCGGCCGTGGGGCTAACTTACGGCATTACGCTCCGCCTGGAGCAGCTCGTCTGGGCAGGTATAGGCCTGGCCGTCTACGGGATCCTTGTCGGAACAATGAGGGAACGGAAGAAAACCCTCGCAGGCGAGGGCATGATCGAGAGCCGGAAAGAACCGGAAAACAGGGAGGTCACATGGAGACGCGGATGAGGACGCTTTTCGCGAGGCGGGGAACGTGGCTCTCGGGGTCGGCTGTTTTCTGCATCATCGTGGTCCTCTCTCTATCGTGTGTCTCATCGGGGCAGGCGGGAGAGGAAAAAATGGTGCTCGGACTGCCGCAGATAATCAGGATGGCAATAGGCGTGAGTCCGGAGATGGCGGAAAGACGCAGCGAGGCCGCGGTGGCGAAAAGCGACCTCGCCCAGGCGCGGGCGGGCTATTACCCTCAGGTAGACACGACCGCGCTCGTCGGGCCTGTAAACAATGCCAGCCGGCCCGAAGTGGTGGGCAGCCGGATTATCGATCCGTCCTCGAGTTACTGGTCCATCGGGGTCTTCGGCAAACTGAACTTGACCATGACCCAACCCCTTTACACCTTCGGAAAGATATCGAACCGGCGGGACGCGGCCGAGCACGGGGTCGTCGCCCGCGAGGTGAAACAGACCCAGACGGGCAACGAGATAGCCCTGCGGGTAAAAGAGCTGTACTACGCGCTCGTCCTCTCCAGGACGGCAATCGAGGTCGCGAAAGAAGCTGGAAGCTTTTTCGATGAGGCAAGGTCGCAAATGCAGCGCCTCCTCGGCCTCGGTTCCACCAACGTGGTCGAGAGCGAGCTCTACCGGGTCGACGCCTACCGCGCTGATGTCATCCGGGGGAAGGCGGAGGCTGAGAAAGGGGCGAGCATTTCCTATTTTGCCCTCAAAGCCCTCATAGGGCTGCCTCCCGGTAAAGACTTCGATCCGGCGGATAAGACTCTCGCCTTCAAGACGGATGAGCTGGGACAGCCCGATTCGTACATACGCAGGGCCCTGGCTGAACGTCCCGAGTTCAAGCAGCTGGAGGAGGGCCTGGCAGCCCAGAAATCGCTCGTGGAGGCAGCCCGCGCCGACAGGTACCCGTCTTTCTTTGCCGCCCTGGCGGGCTCCTTTGCCGGGGCGCCGGGCAGGGAGGCATTTCACAACCCTTATATCCCCGACGATTTCAACCACGCCATCGGCGGAGTCGTGACCGGAGTGAACTGGCACTTCGATTTCGGCATCCTGAAGGCCCGCGTGGAGAAAGAGAGGGCCGAATATGAGCGCCTCTCCCACACCAAGGCGACAGCACGCCTCAACATTCCCATCCAGGTGATAAAGTCTTACCAGGATGTTAAGCAATGGAAGGTGGCAGTAGAGGCGTACGAAAAGGGGGCTTCCGCTTCCAGGAAATGGATCGTGGCGGCCCTTACCAGTTTCCAGATGGGCACAGGCACTGCCGACGACCTCCTCAGAGGTATCGAGCGATACGGTATGAACCAGGGCAAATACCTCGAAGCCCTCTTCAATTACAACTTGTCCCTCGCCCAGCTTGAATACGCAATGGGGGTAAGGAGCTGGTGAAGACGGAAGAGCACCAGCGCACGAGGCTATGGCTGGACCGGCTTCTTGGCTTTCAGGCATCGCACCCTTTTATAACAGTAGGGTTCTGGGTAGCCCTCGCCGTTATCTCGGTGGTCTTCACTGTGGGGCGCCTCGGATTCGAGACAAGCCAGCGCTCGCTCATCTCGCCCAAGGAGCGGATGATGCAGCTTCTACGGATGGCCGACAGGTTCTCCGACCTCGAGGCTTTCGTAGTGGCAGTGGAGAACAAAGACACCCACAGGACCCTGGAATTCGCGAGAGAGCTTGCCAAAAGGCTAAAGGCGGACCACGAGCACTATGAGCAGGTATACGCGCGGGTCGACCCTGCCTCTGTGCGGCGCTGGTCCCTTCTCTATCTCAGCAAGGCAGAGCTTACCGAACTAAGCGAAAACCTTTCCGATCACAAAAACTTCATTCGGCAGTTTTCAAAATCGCCCAGCCTAGCGAGCCTGTTCGAAGAGATCAACGGCGAGATGGCCTCAGGCATGGTGGGAAAGTTATTCACGGGCTTCCTCGATAGCGACGCGGTCCGGAAGACGCCCCTTGACCTCAGCTTCCTCGTCGAGACGCTGGGCGAGACAAAAGCATGGATAGAGGGCTCCACCGTCTTCGCCTCGCCGTGGGGCGCCTTTTTTAAAGAAGGCCTGAGGGATGAGAGCGAAGAGGGCTATTTCTGGACCGAGGGGAACAAGTACCTTCTCATCTTCGTTCAGCCGATGATGAAGGGACCGGGTTTTTCAAAGAGCCGGCAGGCATTGGACGCGCTAAGGGGGACGGTGGCGGCAGTGCGAGCGGATTTCCGGGACATTGACGCCGGGGTCACAGGTCAGAAGGCGCTCGATGAGGACGAAAAAGATATTGCCCTTAGGGACATAAGCATTGCCACGACGCTGTCGCTTATCGGGCTCGCGGTCCTCCTCGTCATCTTCTGGCGCGGGATCAGGCGCCCGTTCCTGGCAGTGGCCGTTCTCGTCATCACCCTGTGCATCACCTTCGGCATTACGACCCTCGTCATCGGCCATCTTAACCTGCTCTCTGTTACGTTCGCGCCCATGCTCCTCGGCCTCGGGATCGACTACCCCATCCACTGGTTCGCTCGTTACAGCGAGGAGCGCCTGCGCTTTTTCGCGTCGACGAGGCAGGCCCTCGCTTCTACGATGGAACAGGTTGGGCCTGCGATCCTTCTTGCGGGCCTTTGCGCCTCTTTTTCCTTTTTCCCCCTTGTTCTTACCGGGTTCAAAGGGCTTTCGGAGCTGGGTATTATTTGCAGCATCGGCCTTTTGTTGGCCACAGCCGTGAGCCTCTTCCTCTTGCCGGCCCTGATCGTGCTTCTCGACCGGTTTCGCAGGGGGCTCGTCAGGAAACCTGTGACTGAGCAAGTCAAGCCCCTTCTTGTAACCAACAAAAGTCGGACGGTGTTTCTGCTGAGCCTTGCCGTGTGCGCCTGCGCCTTCTCTATTTGGGGGGCATTGAAAGTAAAGTTCGACCTCAATATGCTGCACCTCCAGTCAAAAAAGGCAGAGTCCGTGATATGGGAGAACAAGCTGATCCAGGGCTCCAGGTATGCAAGCATTTACGGCGTCCTCTTCGCGCACTCCTTCAAGGAGATCGACGAGAAGACAAAGGCGGCCGAGCGCCTTCCGACCGTTTCAAAGGTAAACAGCATCAAGAGCGTGCTCCCTTCCGACCAGGAGAGCAAGATCCGCATTTTGAGAGGGTTGGCGCCGGTTCTCGGGGACGTGAGGGCTCTCCCCATGCACAAAGACGGCGTAGACATCGAACGGCTCGATGCCGTATTCTCACGGATCCGATTCAAGATGCTCGCTTCGGGCTCGTCCGAAAGCGGCGTCCCCGCCCCGCTTTTTGCACAGATGCGGGACGTAAGGAAACTGATCGACGCCATAAGGCATGACTTCCGTTCCATCAAAGGACCGGTGCTGCAGGAGCGCCTGGAAGGGTTCGAGGCAAGGATTATAGCGGACTTGAATGACAAGCTTTGTCTTCTCTGGGAAAACATCGAGACGAGACCGCTCAGGCCCCGGGACTTGCCCAAGGCCCTGCTCGAACGGTTCGTCGGCCCGGACAACCTTTACATAATCCGCATCTTTCCAGCCGGGAACGTGTGGGACCCTCACTTCCTCGACAGGTTCGTCAGGGACCTCAGGTCGATCGATCCGGAGGCAACCGGCGATCCCGTGACGCTCTCCGTTTTTACAAAGACATTTCGCGACGCCTGCGTCATGGCCGCTATCTACGCAGTCATCTTCATCGTGCTGATCCTCACGGTCACGCTGCGCAGTCCGGTCCCGGTAGCGGCAGCCCTTGCCCCTCTTGTTTTGGGCACTCTTTGGACCTTGGGATTGATGCACGTCTTCGGTATCGACCTCAACCTTGCCAATACGATCTTCATGCCCCTCGTAGTCGGCGCCGGCGTGGAGTACGGGATTATTGTCGTCCAGCGTTGGAGGCAGGCGAGCGACCGGCTGAGGTTCAGCCTCCCCATCACCACCGGTACCGGCGTCATCCTGGCCGGCCTCTCGACAACGGTCGGCTTTTGCAGCCTCATCATATCGTCGCACGAGGGCATACATAGCCTTGGCTTGCTCACCACCATCGGGAGCCTCTGCGTCCTTGCCGCAGCTGTACTTTTTCTGCCCGCGCTGCTGCACGCGGCAACAAACGCGCTCGCCAAAGTGGAAAAGCCTCCGCGCGGCGAGGAGGCGGAGGACAGGACCGAGAGCGACCGCCTATGAAAGGAGGACCTATGAAAGCTAATGTAGCGCTTCTGTCCGTTCTGGCCGCCATCCTGTTGATCCCCGGCCAAGCCCGGCCTGCCGGCGAAGCGACCGGTGTAGTCCGCAAGATGCTCGATTCTGTAATAGCCGTACAGACGGACCCGGCCCTTCAGAGCCAGGCGTCGCGTCCGATAAGGAGGGCTAAGATCAAGAAAGTGATCCTCGAGAACTTCAATTTCGAAGATATGGCGCAGCAGTCCCTCGGCGATTACTGGAAAGAGCTGAGCGCCTCCAAACAGCAGGAATTCAAGTCGATTTTCCAGGACCTTTTTCTCGATTCATACTCACGGCTGGTGCTCGATTTTGTGCGAAAGGAGAAAATCGCTTATCTGGGGGAGGAGGACGGGCAGAACAAGCTGATGGTGAAGACCCGCATCCAGAGGGTGAATGAGGAGATACCGGTGGACTACTACCTCGCCGAGGCCAAACACAGTCTGCTTGTCAACGACGTGACGATAGACAGCGTGAGCATCGTCCAGAACTACCACAAGAGCTTTTCCCGGGTTATAAAGCAGGAATCGTACGAAAGTCTACTCAAGAAAATGAGACTCCAGCAGAAGGCCATGGAGAAGGGATAGGATGGTCAAGGCCGCTATTATAGTCGACCGGGACGGGACCGGGTGTCGTCCTATTTTCGGGGTACCCGCTGTGAGGCGGCTGGTGCTCGCGGCGCACCGGCTCGGCATCGATACAATCCGCGTCCTTGGACGCGACAGGGCACTCCGCGAAGTTCTTTACGACCTCGTCCCGGAAGATGGGTTGAGAATGATCGGCGACGAGACGGACCTCGGCAGGGCCGCCGACGGGCTCGACCTGGGCGACAGCGACCAGTTGTTGATAATGCTCGCAAATCATGTTATCGACGGATGGTCGCTCGGGAAGCTCCTCGCGGCAGGCGACGGAAGCGACCTTTATTGCGCCGGCCACGGCCTGAACTGCGCCGAGCCGGTTTACCTCATCAAGGCATGCCGGCTGGACCAGGTGCTTCGAGGCCTTTGGTTGCCCGGCCGGGGCTTTCCGGCTGACCCTTCCTGCCGGGGTGTCACTCTTTCGGACAGCCTCCCCTTCGTCCTCACGGACGAGCCGAAGGCAACCGATGCCGCAGAACGGTCGCTGGTTGCCGCCCTTGGCGCCTCCACGGCATCCACGGACAGCTTCCTCTCCCGGTCCATTCACCGGCGCCTTTCCCGCCCTATCAGCAGACGGCTGGCTAAGACTGCCGTAACACCCAACATGTTCACCTCGTTCCACATTGCGGTGGGACTGGCGGGCGCCTTTTTTCTCGCTAAAGGCACGTACGCTTCGCAGCTCGCAGGGGCCCTTCTCTTCCTCGCATCCACCATCCTGGATGGCGTCGACGGCGAACTTGCGAGACTCAAGCTCGAGGAGAGCAATTTCGGCCACTATCTCGACATCATAGGCGATAACGTCGTCCATGTCGCCGTATTTCTCGGCATAGCCTTCGGCCTCTACCGCCGGTCCCAAGATCCTCTCTACCTTGCTGCATCGGGGCTGCTCCTCGGCGGCTTCGGCCTCTGCGCCCTTTCGGTACATCTCTTCATGGGGCACGCACCCGGAGAGCAGGGGTCGAGGCAGACGCACTGGCTGGCAGCCCTCGCCGTGAACCGCGACTTTGCCTACCTTGTCTTGCTCCTGGCGCTGGTAAATCGATTGTCCTGGTTTCTCTTCGGAACGACGATCGGCGTCTATGTCTTCGCCGTTGTCCTTTTCATCCTTCGAATGCGGCAGCGACCCGCTCCTCTTCTTCGCTGACGCGGGCGACTCGGGGCCTCTCGATGTCCCTTTTCTACTAATTACGGCCGGAAAAAACGGGTTTTACTTTGCGCCTTTCCTGGGGGCGGGTTTTGCCGACCCGCCTGCGGGAGATGGCGCTCTCGACACGGCCTCTTGCCCCTTGGTCGCCGGCACTTTTTTAGTCGTTGCTTTTACCGGCTTCGGCGCAGTAACGGTTTTTGCCGACTTTGGCCCGGCTTCCATTTTCCGGGCCGCGCCGCTCGCGGCCTTCTTCTGCTCTGCCCCGTGTCGCTCCCTCACGATCCTTTCAGCCTCCAGCCAATGCTCTTTGTCTTTTCCGTGCTGCCTTCCATCCTTTTCGAAAAGCTCGTAGGCGACTTTTTCGATCTCATCTCTCAGATCCATGCGTCCTCCCAGAAAATTCCATGGTCCAACCGATCGGCTGTCCAATAGAAAAGATAGTCGTTTGCACGGGTTCCTGCAATGACCGTCGGCCTTTCTCTTCTGATGGCTATTATAGCAAAGAAAAGAGTCAAGAAGAAATCGTTTTCGCGGGCTTTTTTCTTGCGGCCGGAAAGGTGCTGTGATAACGTAGACCTAATATGAGGGCGCTTTTTTTTGACGGCTCGCTCCATTACGACCATCAAGCGCCGGTGCCCGAGCCAGGCGAGGACGAGGCCCTGATCCGGGTGTCGATGGCCGGCATCTGCGGCACGGACAGGGAAATCCTCAAAGGTTACAAAGGCTTCACAGGCATTCCCGGCCATGAGTTCGTCGGCGTCGTCGAGCGGGTGAACGGCGCGTACTCCGGCCTAGTCGGGAAAAGGGTCGTGGGCGAGATCAATTGCGGGTGCGGCGTGTGCGAATACTGTTCGAAGGGTATGGACAAGCACTGTCCCTTCAGATCGGCCCTGGGGATTGCGGGCAGAGACGGCGTATTCGCCGAATATGTCACCCTTCCCTTGAGGAACCTGTGGGAGGTCCCCTCCCACCTGCAGGACGAAGAAATAGTTTTTGCGGAGCCCCTCGCCGCCGCCTTTGAGATAACGGAGCAGGTGCACGTGAGGCCGACGGACCGCGCCATCGTCCTAGGAGACGGGACCTTGGGGCTGCTCTGCGCTTTCGTGCTCAAAGGGGCCGGCGCAGATGTGACGCTCTGCGGCAGGCACAAGGCAAAGCTCGCGGTGGCGGCCGCAGAAAAGATCAAGACGAGAAAGAGCGACGAACTCAAAAAGAAACGGGCTTACGACATCGTCGTCGAGGCTACGGGCTCTGAAAACGGTTTGGAGACGGCCCTCGACCTCGTGCGCCCGAGGGGAACAATCATCCTGAAGAGCACCGTTGCAGCAAAAAGGAAAGTAGACCTCTCCGGAATCGTCGTCGACGAGATCACCCTCGTAGGGTCGCGCTGCGGCCCCTTCGCCCCGGCCATCGCCGCCCTGGCATCCCGGCGGGTGCCGGTGAAAGGCCTTTTATCGGCGGTCTACCCCCTGGGAGAGGCCCAGGCCGCGTTCGAAAAGGCGGCGCAAGCCGGCGCGATCAAGGTCCTCCTCGATCTCAGAGGCGGGTGAGCCTGCCCCGGCCCTTTTCTATTTCTCGAGTGTGCCGCCGTCTCCGAGCTTCAGGGAGGAAAAATCCTTTTCGCCGACCGAAGGATAGACGATGCAGTTCGTGCCGATCCTCGTATTGGGTGGCACAAAGGCCTGTTTGCCGATGAGCGTGAGGCCCGAGTAAAGGTGGTCGGGAAATCTCGAATTGGCTCTTTTCGCGTTCCCATGGCCGACAGCGGCGTTTTTCCCGACAAGGACCTCTTTGTCGATGATCGACCTCTCGATGTGTGCGCCCTCTTCGATCACCGTGTCGTGCATGATGATCGAGTCCCTCACTGAAGCACCCTTCTCGACCTGGACGCCCGGGGAGAGGATCGAGTTTTCTATAGCGCCCGAGATGATACAACCCGAGGAAACGGCAGAATTGACGGCCCGCGCAGAGGCGCTCACCCTCGCGGGCGGGCGGTCATAGGGAAGCCCCTCGGCCTCGTGGTTCGTCCGTATGTTGGACGCCTCGGGCAAAAGGCCGGAATCGGCTTTCAAAAGGTCCATATTGGCGTCCCAGTATGCCTGGATGGTCCCCACGTCGCGCCAGTAGCCCTCGAAGGGATACCCATAGACGCGCGCCTCCTTCAGGGCCCTCGGGATGATCTGTTTGCCGAAATCCTCATCCCTGGTCTTTCCGAGGGTCTTCACCAGGTACTGCCTGTCGAACACGTAAATTCCCATGGAAGCGAGGTTCGACCTCGCCTTGACTGCCTTTTCCTGCCAGTCGACGATCCTCTTTCGCCCGTCTAAGGTCGCTGTTCCGAAGTGGCGAGTCTCCTCCGGAGGGACAGGTATCATCCCTATCGTGACGTGGGCTTTTTGTCCCCTGTGGAAGTCTATGAGCGGCCAGTAGTCCATGGAGTAAACATGGTCGCCCGAAAGGACAAGGACGTCCGAGTACTGGTCGGAAGAAATGAAGCCCAGGTTCTGGCGGACCGCATCCGCGGTGCCCTTGTACCAGTCCCAGTCTTTTTCCCCGGTCTTTGGCGGGAGGATGCTGATACCCCGCGTTCTGCCGGCCAAGTCCCACGCCGAACCGTCGCCTATATGGTCCATGAGCGACAAGGGCTTGTACTGGGTGAGGACGGCGACACGCGTGAGTCCGCTGTTTGCTATGTTGCTCAGGGTGAAATCGATGATGCGATAGATGCCCCCGAAGGGCACGGCCGGTTTCGCCCGATACTGGACGAGGACGTTGAGCCTGCTTCCCACGCCGCCTGCGAGTAAAAGGGCAACCACCTTTCTCATTTGATTATTTCACCGCTCTTGTACTCGCTTCTCGCGAAACGGCTCGCCTCCACGTTCGGGTAGACGGTGACGCCGGGCTCGATCGTCACTCCGTCGGGCACCGTGCTCTCCATCCCTATGACCGATAGCTCGCCGCCCTTGCCGCCGACCCTCGCCTGCGCCCCTATCCGCACCCCGATGTCTGCAATAGTCCTTGCGATGCGGGCCTCCCTGCCTGCCACAGCGTCGAAGAAGAGTATGGAGTCCTCCACCACTGCGCCCTCCTCGACATGCACGCCGGGAAAGAGGAGGGAGCGGAAGACCTTGCCCCTTACCTCGCAGCCCAGATAGATCAGGGAGTTCTCAATGACTGCGGAGGGCCCCAGGATAGCCGGCTGCCGGTCCCTGATCTCCCCGTGGGCGAGATTTGTCCTGACCTGCCAGGCCTTCAGGTCGATCCTCGGGCGGCTTCCCAAAAGGTCCATGCTTGTCCGCCAGTATTCTTCGAGGGTGCGCGTGTAGCCCCAGTAGCCCGGGTGTTTGTAACCGTAAACCCTGGCCCTGTCGACGAGGGAGGGTATAATGTTCCGGCCGAACTCGTGCGATTCTTCCCGCGCGTTTTCGTTCAGCGCGTCCATGAGGACGGCGGGGTTGAACACATATATCGTCAGGGAGGCCCAGTTGAAGAGGGCCTTCCGCGGCTTTTCCACGTACCTGACGACCCTGCCGCCCCGTCGGTCTTCATCCTCGATAAGGCCCTGGCCGAAGCGGTCGGCCCCTTCCCCGGGGACGCTCGTGAAGGCGATGGTGAGATCGGCCTTCTTCTCGATATGGAAGTTGATGACGTCCTGATAGTCCATCCTGTAGATGTGGTCGCCCGAGAGGATGAGCACGAGGTCAGGGTTGTACATCCTGATGAAATCGGTGTTCTGATAGACCGCGTCGGCTGTGCCTTTGTACCAGTCCGAGGCCTCCCTCCCCTTGAAGGGCGGAAGGATAACGGCAAACCTGTTTCTTCCTACCATATCCCAGGGCTGGCCGTGGGCCACGTGGTTCATGAGGAAGAACGGGCGGTATTGAGACAGAATGCCTACCCTTTCTATGCCCGAATTCATCAGGTTGCTCATGGGGAAATCGATGATGCGGTACAGGGCCCCGAAAGGCAGCACCGATTTCGGACGCAAAAACGTGAGCACGTCGAGCTCGTCGACCCGGCCGCCCGCCAGGATCATTGCCAGAACATTCTTCATGGTCACGCTACCTGCAAAATTACTAAAACAAAGGTAACGCCTTCATGCCAAAAAAGCAAGCCGGACCATAGGGGCCGGGCCCTTTCCGCGCCCGGCCTTGTCATCCTCGATGTCCCTCTCGCGGTTGGACGACGCCAAAGATGCGCTTAAGACGCCGCCGCTCCTTTTAAGACCTTTGAAACTTCTCGTTGAGCAACCTTTTGAATCGAGGCGCATAGATGATGTCAAAGGTCTCTTCCTTATCGGGAAAAAGGCTCAGGGCAAACCGCTTCACCCCCTCCACAACGAGCAGGGCCTGGTCATGGGATAGTTTCTGCGTCCCGATGTATTGGAGGGTAAAGTCGACCATGAAGCGAAGGCGCCTCACTTTTTTGTTCTCTTCCCGCAGCTCGTCATTCACCCTTCATCCCCCAGCGTCCCTCCGCTTTTGGCCCTCTCCCGTAAAGAGCTGGACGTAAAGCCAAAGACCGATGCCGAAGGTGATGGACATGTCGGCGACATTGAAGGCCGGCCAGTAGTATGCTTTGTAAGCCACGAGGATGAAGTCGACGACGGAGCCGTAACATATCCTGTCGTACATGTTGCCGAGGGCCCCCGAGAGCACAAAGGTCAGGGAAAACCTGGTCCAGGGGGGCAGCCGGAACCTGATGAGATAGTACGCCAGCCCCGCGATGACGGCCAGCGGGAGAAGCAGGAATACGTACCGGCCCGCTTCATGGTGCGACATGAGCCCGAAAAGGCCGCCCTTGTTTTGCCAGTGCACGATCGACAGCCATGAGGAGACGCGCAAAGCCCCGCCCGTGGGCAGGCCGTCCTGAACCAGTAGCTTCGTCCACCGGTCCAGGAGAAGAATGGGAACGATTATAAGGAGGTTAGAGTATCTCTGCATCGGCCGCAAGTATTGGGATACATCCCGATAGCCTCCACGTCGGTCTCATACCGCCAGCACCGCTCGCATTTCTCACCTTCCGCCCTCAGGACCGTAATCTGAAGCTCCTTGCCTCTTGTCACCTCCGCCTGGGAGACAATGAGCACCTCTTTCAGCTCGCCCCCCAGTCTATTCAATATCTCGAACTCACGCTCGGGCGCTGCCAACACCACTTTCGCATCGAGGGGGTGGCCCATAACCTTCTGCACGCGCTTTTCCTCGATCTTCTTGTTGACCGCCTCTCTGATCTCCCAGATTATCTCCCACTCAGCCTCCAGTTCGGCTGCTACGTAGGCGGGGTTTACCTCGGGAAGGTCCGCCAAATGGACCGATTCCTCGGGAACGAGCGGCCGCAGGTACGACCACATCTCTTCGGTAGTGAAAGATAGGATGGGCGCGGCGAGCTTCAGAAGGGTGATAAGGCTCTCGAAAACGACGGTCTGGGACGCCCTGCGCTTTACGGAATCCTTTCTTTCGACGTACATCCTGTCCTTGATGATGTCGAGGTAGAGGGCGGAAAGGTCTATCGTGCAGAAGTTGTGAATGCTGTGGTAGATCACATGAAAGGCGTATGTCTCGTAAGCCCCTCGCACCCTTTCCACCACCCTCTGGAGCCTTGATAGAAGCCACCTGTCCAGGGAAGAGAGCTTTCCGTACGGCACACTATCCCCTGGAGGATGAAAATCGTCGCCGACGTTCGCGTGAAGGAACCTGAAGGTATTCCTGATCCTCCTGTACGTCTCGATGATCCGGTCGATAATCTCCTTGGAGATTCTTATGTCGTCCCTATAATCCTCATAGGTCACCCATAGGCGCAGTATCTCCGCACCGTACTTGTCGATCACCTCTGAGGGGGCGATAACGTTGCCGACTGTCTTTGACATTTTTCTGCCCTTGCCGTCTACGACAAAGCCGTGGGTCAGCACAGAGCGGTAGGGAGCCCTTTCCTCATTTCCGACCGACACCAAAAGAGAGCTGTGGAACCACCCCCGGTGTTGATCGCTACCCTCCAGGTACATGTCGGCAGGGAATCTTAGTTCCTTTCGCTCCTTCAGCACTGCGGCGAAGCTGGAGCCGGAGTCGAACCAGACGTCCAGGATGTCCTCCTCTTTGCGGAAGGCGCAGTTACCGCAGTGGCAGGCCGTATCTTCCGGAATAAAATAGTCCGCATCCTTCTCGAACCATATATCCGCGCCGTGCAAACGCACTTCCTGGATGACCTTGTCGAAGGTCTCCCGGGTCCAGTAGGGCTCCCTGCACGTGTCGCAGTAAAATATCGTGATCGGGACGCCCCACGTCCTCTGGCGCGAGATGCACCAGTCCGGCCGGACGAGGAGCATGTTGTAGATGCGATCCTTTCCCCAGGCGGGTATCCACTCAACCGTGTCTATTGCCTCCAGGGCGGCTTTTCGCAGCCCGTTCTTATCCATCGACAGGAACCACTGCTCGGTCGCCCTGAAAATGACCGGCTTCTTGCACCTCCAGCAGTGGGGGTAAGAGTGCTCGATCTCCTCGGAGAGAAGGAGGACGCCCATATCTTTCAGCTTGTCTATTATTACAGCGTTGGCCTCGAAGACGTTGAGCCCTCCGAAGAACGGCACGTCCGGGCTTAGTCTGCCTTTTTCGTCGACAGGCGAGTAAACTTCCAGCCCGTACTCGAGACCCGTCGCGTAGTCCTCTTCTCCATGCCCGGGCGCTATATGGACCGCGCCGGTGCCTACATCCTTGGCCACGTAGCCGGCAAAGACGACGACCGATCTTCTGTCGATAAAGGGGTGGCGGAAGGGGGTTTCCTTCAGGGTCTCCGGGGAAATCTCGCCGACGATGCGCCAGTCCTTTATGCCGGCTCTGCCCATTATGTCCGCGGCGAGCTCCCTGACTGCTATGAAGATCTCTTCCCCTGCCTCGATGGCTACGTAAGTAAATTCGGGGTTGACGGCGATGGCGAGGTTGGCGGGCAGGGTCCAGGGCGTCGTCGTCCATATTAGCATGGATATCGGCTTGTCCGGATAGTCCTTGAAGAACTTTTCCCGCGACATTAAGGGGAACTTGACGTAGATGGACGCCGACCTATCCATCTCGTATTCGATCTCCGCTTCGGCCAGGGCGGTCCTGCAGTTGATGCACCAATAGACGGGCTTCTTCTTCCTGTAAGCATCGCCCCTTCCGAAGAACTTCGCCATCTCTCCGATGATTGCGGCCTGGTAGGCGTAATCCATCGTTATGTAGGGATGGTCCCAGTCTCCCACGCCTCCCAGCCTCTCGAATTCCTCTCGCTGGATCTCTACGAACCGCTCCGCGTAGGCCCGGCAATATGCCCTGATCTCCATCTTCGACATTGCCGCCTGCCTGGACTTGATCTCCTTCTCTGCCTGATGCTCTATGGGCAGGCCGTGGCAGTCCCAGCCCGGGACGTAATCGGAGCGGTAACCGGACATGAATTTCGACTTTACGATTATGTCCTTGAGGATCTTGTTGAGGGCGGTACCGAGGTGGATGTGGCCGTTCGCGTAAGGGGGACCGTCGTGCAGGACAAACTGCCGCCCATCCGCGTGCAGCTTCGTCAGCTTGCCGTAAAGGTCGATCTCTTTCCAGAACTGGAGTATCTGCCGCTCCTTTACCGGCAGATTGCCTCTCATGGGAAAAGGGGTCTTCGGGAGGTTGAGCGTCGATTTATAGTCCATCCTGTTTCCTTTCTTTGAACCATTCCAGATTCAGGTCGTCGAAAAGCGCATCCTCGGCCTCTAGGGCGCCGAGCTCCTGTATGTCGGCCTCTCTCAAGATCCCCGTCTTCGTGTAGCGGCCGAACATGCGGTAGAGCTCCTTGCATGCGTGCCAATGGCCGAGGAACCTCGATTCCCCATAGTCGCCCGCCGTCTTCGTGGAGATAAGGAACTGCCAGTCGGACGACTGGGCAAGGAGAAGCTCTCTCGCCATCTGCTTGAGCAATCGCGTTGAGGTCCCGTCATCCCCAGCCTGCGTTACCGCGCGCCCCAGGTCCCGCTCCGCCTCGTAAAGATGCTGCCATGTCCACGCTGTCTCTTTGTTATGCCAGAGAAGGTGGCGGCCGCCTTGCCCCCAGGACCCTTCAGGAAGGCTGACGGCGCCGAGAGGATTGACGCCCTTTAAGGCCGTTGAAGCCTTCTCTATTGTAACATAAGTCGTATCCAGAGCGGAAACGAGCGCGCCAAGCCACCGGATTCCTTCGAACCACCAGTGACCGAAGAGTTCGGCGTCGAAAGAAAGGGTGAGCACACCCGTCCTTCCCGTGCGCTCATGGTACTCATGGAGCTTTTTTTCGAGAAGCGCGGCAAAGTGGCCGGCGTGCTCCTTCATCCTTTCTTGCGCCTTTTCCGGCTCGTAGACCATTTTTGCGCCGAGGTCGCTCTTTTGGTCGGTCACGCGCCAGTATCTGAGGCCCCCCGGGTCCCGCTTCTTGTGGAACTCCAGGTACCAAGGGTCGCCGGGATATCCTAAGCTGCTCCATACCTGCTCGCTCGTCTCCGTATCTCGGATGAAGAAAGAGACCCGAGCGCCGGGTGCGCCGGTTGCGTATACGCCGTATATGTCGATCTTCCCTTCACTTTTCTTTATCTCCGACAGCGCATCGCTACCGAACATCCCCGCATCGCCGGACCATGACTGGTATGCTCCGGGTCCCGCATGCACGGGCGCAAGGCCGGCCTCGACCCTGTAGCTGCCTGTGCAGCGCTGCTGCCACGTGAGATGGCGGCCGTCGAGGAAAAAATACTTCAGACGGTAGCTGGCTAGAAAATCCTCGATTCCACGCCTCGCAGGGGTTTGGGCGCGCCCGACCGATGCGGACTTTCGCGGCCGGTATGCGCACTCGGGAAGCCACATGCCCTCGGGTTCGCGGGAAAAATGCCTCCCATAGGTTGCAATCCCCTGAGCGATTTGGGCCTCGATAGAGCTGTCAAGGCTGAGGAGCGGCAGGTAGGCATGGGTGGCGGCCGAGGCGATCATCTCGATCTGCCCTTCTTCCATGAACTGCCTGAAAGCCCGCAACAGATCGCTCCCGTACCGGTCCGTAAAATCGGCGAGGCGGGACGCGTAAAAGCCCTCCCAGCCCTCAGCCAAGGCGGCCATGTCGCCCTGCCCCCGGGCCTCGAAGACGCGCCGATCCAGCGATGCGGCCTGCATCTTTTCATGCACGTAATCCACGAACACGGACCTGAATAGAGGGGATGCGAGCATCTCGGAAAGGACGGGAGTGATGCCTAGGGTGAAGTGCGCTGCCTTTCCCTCCGCTGAGATCTGCCCGAGCAGATTGAGAAGGGGGATATAAGACTCGCACGCCGCTTCACAAAGCCAATCGGTGCCGTGGGGCCACTTGCCGTGGGAGAGGACGTACGGCAGATGGGCGTGGAGCACCAGGACCACATATCCGGGCATAACTATCCTGCTTTCGCGATTTTACTAAAAGTAGCATAAAGCAATCGAAGCGTGCAAGGCAAGACTTGCATACGTCGGCGGAAAGAGCGGTTGCCCCGCGCCTGGAAGGGGCTTGGAAAGACCTAATCCCCGACAACGATTACAAGCCGGGGTTTGCCTTGTCGCGGCAGGCGAAGGGAACGGCCGGCGGGGGAAGGACGATTATCTTTTTCTGAAGATAAGCCTTATCGGGGCGCCCCGGAAGCCGTATTTTTCCCTCAGCCCATTCTCCAGGTACCTTCTGTAATGCTCTGGAACACGGTCGGGGTAGTTCGAGAAAAGAAGGAAAGTGAGAGGCGGCGACTTGAGTTGGCTGGCGTAGAAGATCTTCACCTGCCTCCCCTCGGCTACGGGTGGGCTCAGCCTTCCGGTAAGCTCCTCCAATGCCCTGTTGAGCTTGGGCGTAGGGATCGTTCTGGTCAATTGCGTGTAGATAGCCGTATCTATGTCGAGTATCTGCTCCACGTTCTCTCCCGTGAGAGCCGATGTAAAGATGACAGGCGCGAAATCCGCGTGGGGGAGGCGTTCCCTTACCGCCTTACGGTGCCGGTCCTCAGCTATGCTTCTGTCCATCAGGTCCCGTTTGTTTACGATAACCCCTATCCCCTTGCCCTGTGATACTATCAGGTGGGCGATGGTCGCATCCTGATGGCCGATCCCTTCCGCGCCGTCTATGACGAGGTTTACCACGTCCGCCCGCTCGATGGTCCTTAGGGCGCTCACCACCGAATACTCCTCCACCCTGGCCGATATCCTGCTCTTCTTCCTCAACCCTGCCGTATCGATTACGGTAAACGTCTTCTCTCCGTGCCGAATGACCGAATCTATAGAGTCTCTCGTCGTTCCCGGCGTGTCGCTCACGATCATGCGTTCCGAGCCGAGAAGCCTGTTGACGATGGACGATTTGCCCGTATTGGGTCTACCTACGACGGCGATCCTGATGCCCCGGCCTTCCTCGTCGAAGGGGCCCGCATCCGCCTTAAGGGCCATGTCATCGAGCAGCTCGACCAGGCCGCGACCGTGGGCGGCGCTGACCGGATATAACTTTTCCACGCCGAGCGCATAAAAGTCGGCGGTCTCGGCCTCCCTTTTCTGGGAATCGACCTTGTTGATAACGTAGAACACGGGCTTATCGTATCTGCGCACGACCTGCGCTATTTCACGGTCGTCCGGGGTAAGACCGTCTTTCGCGTCCATGAGGAAGATGATCATGGAGGACTCTTGGACGGCCTCCAGGATATGGCCTTTTACCAGCGACGTAATCCTCTCGTCGGCGCCGGGCTCGAAGCCCCCCGTATCCACAAGGACGAAAGATTTTCTGCCGTGCTCGAACTCGCCGTAGTTTCTGTCCCTCGTTACGCCAGGCACGTCCTCGGTAATGGCCTTCCTGTACCCGATAAGGCGGTTGAAAAGGGTCGATTTGCCTACATTCTGGCGTCCTACGATGCTGACGATCGGTTTCATCTCTGGCCGTCTCGCCCGGGCGGATATCTCAATACCAGGCTTAGCAAGAAGCCGGCGACCGGCAGTATGGCTATCGATCTTAGGGCCGCCTCCACACCGAAGCGGTCGGCAATTACGCCGAGGAGCGTCACCCCAACGCCGCCGACCCCTATGGCGAACCCCGTCATGAGGCCCGACGCGATCCCCATGTTTCTCGGCAGGAGCCTCTGGGCCATAACGACGGTCACTGAGAAGCTCGATACGAGTATGGCACCGAGCACAAAAAGCACCACGAAGAGCAGTGTGCCCTTTATCAGCAAAATAAGCGGAAAACAAAGGGCGGAGAGGAGCATGCTCAACCGCAGCAGGAACCGATGGCCGAACCTGTCGGCGACAGGCGCCCCGGCGAGCGTGCCCGCCGCGCCCCCCGTAAGGAAGACCGTTACCAGTTTTGCCGCATATACCGGGTCGCCCTTCAAGAAGTTTATGAAATAGAACGGGATATAAGCCATGATGCCTACCTGTACCCAGGACCGCATTATGACCACGCAGATCGTGAGGACAAGAGAAGCATATGCCCCTTTTGCAGCCGCCTGGCCTCCATCTCGTCTGGCCGCTTCCGCGATTGCCGGCGGGGCAACCGTCTTTCTCAGGGCGATGATTGCGCCGCTGAAGAGTAGCGCGGGCACTACGACAAGGGGCAGCGCGCTGAAACCGAAGCGGGAGATCGTCCATATCGCGACGACCGGCCCAAGGGCAAGGCCGAGGTTGCCGCCCACGGAAAAGACCGACATTCCCGTGGCCCGCCTTTCGCCCGTGAAGTAGCCCGCGGTTTTATAGCCTTCCGGGTGATAGGAGGCGATGCCTATGCCGCTGACGGCCACAAGGGCAAGGACCGGCAAGTAGCTCGACGGAAGCGAGAGGAGCGAGTAGCCGAAACCCGCGCAAAAGGCTCCGAGGGGCAGCAGGAAGCCCTTCTCCTTCTTGTCGGAGAGCAGCCCGAAAAGAGGTTGGAGAATGGAAGACGCGAAATTTGCAACGATCATGATGAAGCCCACCCCCGTATAGGTCAGGCGAAGGTTTTCCTTGATGAAGGGCAGGATTGCCGGAAGCGCCCCCTGATAGATGTCGCAAACCAGATGACCCAGCGAGAGGAGGAGCAGCGCCTTGAAATTAAACCTTCTCATCTTCGAGGATGCGTCTCAGCTCCAAAAGTAGCTTGCACGTGGCCCCCCATATCCTCTCGCCGTTGTAGCGTATAGCAAAGACCTCGAAGGCCTTTCCTTTCTGTTCGCTAATGGTCACTTCCGGCCGGCACGACATAAGGAAGGGCAAGGGCAGCCAGATGAGATAGTGGACCTCTTCGGGATTCAGCCTGAAGTTGTAAGGGTATGGTATGACACCTACGTAGGGGGTGATGACGAACCCCGTCATTGTCTCCATGTCATTCAACCGGCCCACAATCTCTATGTCGTCCGGCCTGACGCCTATCTCCTCGCCGCATTCCCTTATTGCGGTGCGCACCGTCTCCCGGTCGTACTCCTCGTACATGCCGCCGGGGAAGGAGATCTCCCCTTTATGGTACTTCACGCTGGTCGTCCTCCGCGTCAAGAGGATCCGGGTATCGCCATTTTCCGCGGCGATCGGTATTAGCACGGATGCTCTTGTCTTCATTTGAGAACGGAGCGAGGCCGGTCTGTATGCGGACAGCTTTTCTCTTAGTCTTGGAATCATAGCCCTCATTGTAACAACTTGCCCCGTCGTAATCAAGAACGCCCCTCCCGGGCCTCAACGGGCCATCTCTTTCACCCGGCGGGCCTGCCCCCGTGATTCCCCTTTGCATTGACAAAGCGGGTGGGGGTGACCATGTTTCCAATAAGGACGCAAGGACGGACCGGAACAACTTCTTGCTTCTGCTATCGGTTTATTCGGACTATCTTCCAGATCGGCCAGCCCACGGTCCGCAGAACGGCGATTCTTGAAAAAGGCATGACGCCCGCGCGAAGCTCGGGCCGGCGGGCGGCCGGCCACCAAGATCAAGGCTTGTGCCGAGGCCCGGGGCCGGCCTCGAATGTTACACCAAGGAGGACTACATGAAGCAGGTATTGGCAGTATTTTTGGCAGTCGTTTTCGCAGTGGCCTTTATTACGGCCGCGCGAGCGGCTGAGCCGACGGAGGGCATGCAGAGGTCCGAGCTGATCACGGCAAGGGCGACCATACAATCGGTTGACCTCCAGAACCGCATGGTTACCCTTAGGGGCCCGAAGGGCAACCTCTTCAGCGTCAATGTGGGTGAAAACGTCGGGAACCTCTCGGAGCTGAAGCCGGGAGACCAGGTCATGGTCAAGTATTACGAATCGGTGGCTGTCCAGATGGCAAAGCCGGGCGAAAGGCCGATGATGTACTCGCGGGAAGTTCAAAGAACGATGCCGGGCCAGCCGGCCACCAGGATGCAACAGGTGACGACGACGGCCACGGTCGAGTCAATCGACAAGAGTAACTCGGAGGTAACCCTCAGGGGGCCCGAAGGCAACATGGTCACAGTTAAGGCCAGGGACCCCAGCGCCATCGAGAAACTGAAAGAGGGAGACCAGCTGAACATCACCTACACCCAGGCAATGGCGGTATCCCTCGAGAAGGCAGCAGGCTAGCCTCTTTCCGGACCTGCAAGCCGTGCCGGGAGCCGAGCGCGAAAGTGCTCCCGGCACGATGTTTGCCGACCGGCAACAAATAGGGCCGGGAAGGACTGCCTGCCGGGCTCTTGAAAAAGACCGCTATTTCTGCTTATTTATTACGTGACCGATTTTTTCGACCTGACCTTGAGGGAGCTCGAGGACTTTGTCGAAAGCCTTGGGCTCAAGCGCTATCGCGCCCGTCAGATCTACAAGTGGGTCTACCAGGCTGCCACGTGTGATTTCGGGCTGATGACCAACCTGCCGAAGGGGCTGCGGATCACCCTCAGGAACGCCTTTTACTTCGGCCTTCCCAGGGTCGAAGATATTAGCATCTCAAAGGACGGCTCCTTTAAATTCGCCTTTACTCTATCGGACGGCCGGTCCGTCGAGGGCGTTCTTATGCCGGAGAACGGCAGGAGCACCGCCTGCGTCTCAACCCAGGTGGGCTGCAGGATGTCCTGCGCCTTCTGCGTCACGGGCAAGATCGGCTTCATCAGGGACCTCACGGCAGGAGAAATTGTGGGCCAGGTAATGGCAATGAAGCCTCATGCGAACGATGCCAGGATAACGAACGTCGTCCTCATGGGCATGGGCGAGCCCCTCGACAACGTGGACAACGTGCAGACCGCCGTGGATATCCTGGAAGAGCCCTTCGGCCTGAAAATCTCCCACAGACGGCTCACTCTCTCGACCGTGGCCCTTGTGGACAGGCTGCGCCTTTTCAATCTGCGCACGGTGCAGCTCGCTATTTCGCTCAACGCGGCCACAGACGCGATGAGGACGAGACTTATGCCGATCAACAGGGTCTATCCGTTATCCAGCGTCGTCGCCTTCGTGAAAAGTCTCGGTGACATGGGCAGGACTAGGATTACCTTTGAATACGTGATGCTGAAGGGCGTGAACGATTCGATCGAAGACGCGGGACGCCTTGCCGAGCTTCTGGCAGGGGTCAGGTGCAAGATCAATCTCATACCCCACAACGAATCTCCATACACCGAATTCAAGACCCCCGACCCTGAGTCGGTGAAGAGCTTCCAGTCCTACCTGATCGACCGGCATTTCACAGCCATAGTCAGGGACTCCCGGGCAGGCGACATCGCCGGTGCCTGCGGCCAGCTCGGTATGAGATATCTCGAGCAAGGCAGATGAGTCTGTTGCCGGTCTATAGAGACTCCTTCTTCACGAGCCCCGGGCACAATGACGGCATGCATCTCAGCATGCATTACCGCAGGGGTGTCGTTTAGACGAATTTCAATCTCAGCAGCGCCTTCGAAGGCTATGAGGACGTGGTGCACGGCGGGCTGCTTTTCGGGATTTTAGACGTCATCATGTGGTACGTGATCTTTCTAGAGACGGGGAGGATCGGCATGACCCGCAAGACAGACATGGATTTCCTGAAACCCGTGGAATGCGGCGCGACTTACAGAGCGGAGGGAAAGCTCGTGAGCGTCGAGGACAGGGACATCCGCGCGACGGCCTGGATCGACAACGCGAAGAAGGAGCGGTGCGCCCAGGTGAACGCCCTCTTTAGGGAGGCTCAGGGTCTCGATTATGCCAGCTTCTTCCGGAATTTCGACTTCACCGGGATCTCGCCGAAGATGAAGAAGGTCTTCTTATCCCGCAGCTCTGATCTGTAAAAGCATTCAAACTATCCCCCTGTCTTCAGGTAGGATAGACCGTCCCTCCGCTCTTCCCTCGTTGCATCCACGGCCATCTCGATGGTCTGCACGAGTCGCTCTATACCCTCCCCGGTGGCACAGGAGATGGAGCTTGCCCCGTACCGGCTTTCCGCAGCCTTGAGAAAGTGTCTGTCGATCAGATCGATCTTGTTGAAAACGAGGAGCTTCGGTTTCTTCGAAAGGCCGAGCTTCCCGATCACGCGGCCTACCGATTCCATCCTGTCCTCGAAATCGGGGGAGCTGATATCGACGAGATGGAGAAGGACGCTCGCGTCCTCCAGCTCTTCCAAAGTCGCTGCAAAGGCGCGCAGGAGCACCTCGGGTAGGTCTTCTATGAAGCCCACTGTGTCCGTGAGGACTATCTCCTTGCGTGAGGGATACTTGATGAGTCTCGTCGTGGGGTTGAGGGTGCTGAAGAAGCGCTCCTGCACTTCCACGGCGCTCTTGGTCAGAAGGTTGAGCAGGGTCGACTTGCCCGAGTTCGTATAGCCGATTATGGAAACCACCGGGATGCCCGTCCGCCGCCTTTTTTCCCTCTTTCTTTCCCTTACCTTCGCCACCTCTTCGAGCTTCCTTTCGAGGAAAGCAATCTTTTCCTTTATCCGCCTCCTGTTCACCTCCAGCTTTGTCTCGCCCGGACCCCTGCCCCCGATGCCTCCTGTAAGCCTCGACAGGGCCGTCTCCTTCTCTGCGAGGCGCGGCAGGATATAGCGGAGCTGCGCCAGCTCGACCTGTATCTTTGCCTCGCTTGTCCTGGCTCCTGCCGCGAAGATATCCAGGATGAGCTGGTTGCGGTCGATGACCTTGAGCCCGGTAAGGAAAGATATGCTGTTGAGCTGGCTCGGCGTAAGCTCCTCGTCGAAAACCAGCATATCCGCCCCGAGCTGGCTGCATCCCATGGCGATCTCCTCGATCTTGCCTTTTCCGACTAGAAACTTTGGGTGCGGCTCTTTAGGCCGCTGTATGACCACATCGAGCACCGAGAGGCCCGCCGAATAGGAAAGGTCTTTCAGCTCGGCAACCCTTTCCTCGACATTCTTTACCTTCCCGGGTAGGGCAACGACAACCAGCACCGCTGCCTGCTGCCCGTCCGCCCGGGTAATATAGTGGGTTCCCCTCTCCTTGACGAACTCCGCCTCAAGGGCCGTGATGAATTCGGTAAAGTCCAGGTCCAGCTCGCTCGCAGGGACTGGGCCTATAAAATCCCATACCTTCCCTTTCTCGTTCCCCGGCAGGAGGTGCCCTATTTGTACGAGCTCCGCGGGCTCCCCCTTTCTCTCCAGGATGCAGGCGACAAGATCGAGCTGCAGTAGGGCGAGGTCCGTGAGGTCCTCCTTCGACAGGAGCTCCCCGTTCAGGTGTGTATGGACGAACCTGAGCCCCCTGAAACGGGCCCTGCCCACCCTCTCTGAAGACAGGGCGGGCAGCCCGATGCGCTCCCTGGTCCCTACTATCACGTGCTCTGCCAGGCCCCTCCGGTTGATGACGAGACCGACCTGCCTCCCGATCTCCCTCGAGAGCTCCATCATGTTTTTTGCCCTGTCGAAAGGGATTACGGCCGCCGCTTCGATCTTCTTTCGAGCGAGGTTGAGGAGCCTGCGCTTCTGCAGATTGTTGAGACCCTGTATGTTTCCGTATACTTCCATAGAATCCCTCCCCGGCCTGTTCCCTCTGCCGCGCAAATCGACGGCAGCAGCCAAAGCTATCATATTATAATACAGGTCGGAACCGATCTCACCGGTTGCCCGGTCACTTCAGTTCTTTTTTCGATGCTCCGATTCCCCTCTCCAGCATTTTGCTCCCGACCTTTTAGTTGCTATTCGCTGCCGAGTATGGGAAAACTTTCGACAGTATCAAGGGGGTCGAGCCTTTTGAAGAGCTTTGGAAGGGCAACGGCAGTTGCCCTGTCTATCTCATTCCTTCTCGTCTTTTGCGGCACCGACCTGCTCTTCGCACAGCGGAGAGGAGGGACGAGAGGCAGGTCACAAGGCGCAGCACCAGGTTCGGCCATGGAGAAGTTGGTTCCCATCGAGTATGACAAGGGCCCCTTCGACACTACCCTCGAGCGACTGCCTCGCGCTTACGGCGGTCACAATATCCAGATGGTGTACGACTCCATACAGAACAGCGCACCAAAGGACGGAGGCTCCGAGGCCGGAGGGCCGGATCGGGGGATGACCGGGCCCCCTTCCCGCTTTTCCCCCAAGTGGATTTATGCGTTCCAGGTAAAGCCCACGGAGATTTCTTACGACAAGCATGAGCAAATGATGCAGGTCCATTGCGACCTGTGGACGGTGCTTGCGGAAGGGACAGCGGACAAGGGGAAAAGCGGTTTCAGGATCGACTACGTTCCCCAAGTGGACAACAAGTATGCCTATTCAACGGCCGACGGCAAGAAAATCGAGATCGAAGAGCTCAAGTTCCGGGAATACACGCTTGCCTTCGGAAATCTTGGTGAATTCCCCGTAGAAAAGAACATCTTTCCCGACGTCGGGCAATTGAAAGACAAATTCGAAAGCAGCCCGGATGACGGGCTAAAAATCGGGACGATCGTCGCCCGGGTCCCGGCGGCAAAGGGGGAAGCAGATGAGTTCGAGAGGAATATAAGGCTGCTCGTGGTCTGCAACCTCGCTAAGCCCTACGTGACATCGGAGACGATACACCTAAAAGCAACACCCGAAAAACCACGGGAATATCTTGCCCAGCACAAGTACCTGCACGTCCGCCTCTTAGAGCTGTGGTTTTATGATGCTTACAACGGCAAAGTCCTTATGAAGATAAGATCGGGCCGGGGCCCGGCTGACTGACTCGACAAAAGGCATGAGAACATCGGTCGTATGGGGCCCTTGCTTCCTGCTGACCACGTTGCCCGTTACCCCTTCTGCTCGTACTCGCTCTTCCTGTTGGCCGGAGCCGACAGGATCCCGTCGCCCGCCACATCTTCAAGGTCGAACCACCACTTCTCGCTGTAGTCGGGCCTGCCGTATCCGAGAAGGTCGTCTCCCCGAATGGCAAAACTCCGCGCTATTCCCGAATGTCTCATGGCCCATCCCACCGCCCTGTGGAAGGGCGTATAGGGTTTGCTCCAGGGACAGACCTTGATGCAGGTGCCGCAGCCCGAGCCCCTCTGGTTCCCCACCCGCATGCCCGTACATCTCTTCTTGTCCATGGGCCATTTCTCATAACCGTTGAGCATCTCCTTGCCGCCGTCGCTTATTGCACCGCTTGGGCACTCCCGGGCGCACTTTTTGCACTTCGAGCAGAAATCCTGCAGTCCGAAATCGATCGGCTTATCGGGCAGGAGGGGAAGATCGGTAGTCACCACAGCGCCCTTGAAGCGCGGTCCGAGGAACGGATGGAGCACCGAGTCGCCGAGCCTGCTCATCTCGCCCAGGCCTGAAAGGAGGATGACGGGCGGGAGCACGATATCGTAAAAGGGCGCATAGTGGGCCTTGGCGGGATAGCCAAGCCTCCTTATGTAATCGGCGAGAAGGATCGCGATAAAGCCTGATGTCGCATAAGACATCATGCTCATGGCATTGCTGATCCAGTCGCTTCCGTTGTAAGCGCGCGAAGCCTTGTAGTCCTGATCGACCAGGACGGTTACGGCGTACTTGTGGTCCAGCTCGATTTGGGCCTCTCCCGCTTCCGGTTTCATGAAATCGAACTTATGGCTGTAGACGGCATAGCGCGGCAGCTCGCAGACGCCCACCGCGTCGGCCCTGAGGAAGTAGGCCGTCTCCTTTATATGGCGGGACAAGACCGCCGGATCGTCAGGGATGGGCGCCTTATGGGCGGCTGCCATACCGTCAATGAGGGGCATCATGGCGTTGCGCATCCATGAGAGAGCACCCGAGAGGGGATGTTTCGGCACGAAGCGCCTGAACTCCCGTTTGAGCACCGGGCCGTAATCACCGGCTGCCGCCTTGTGAAAGCCGCTCTCCCGCTCCCGTACCCTCTCTATTTTGTTTTCGTCGATAATCGTGGTCGGCCGGTCCACCCTTTGAAGCTTGTCCATCGGGAACGGCTCCCAATCCCGTTTATGATAACCGCTCATGACCTCTCCTCAGCCGGCATGCCTATTTCTGGCTCTTGCCCAGATAGTCCTGGCAGAACTTCAGCGCCTCGGCCCCGGGCAATCCCCTTGCTTTCATCGCTTTCACGTAATCGTCCAGTATGGGAGTCATCAGGGACGCCCACCGTCCGTCTTCCTCTTTCGAAAGCGGGATAAACTTGTGGCCTTGCTTGGCGGCCCAGTCCCGGCCGTCTTTGTCGATCGTGTCCCAGAGCCTGCCCGTTTTATCGATCCACTCTTCGTCTATCTTCTCAATGGTCTTCTGCACGTCCGGCGGCAGGGAGTTCCATTTGCTCTTGTTCATCACGCAAAAAAAGCCGGTCGAGTAAGCGGAGCTATAGTTTTCGGTCGTGCACCTTGTTACCTCCGCAATCTTCCACTGACGCAGGCCCTCAACCGGTATAAGCACGCCGTCAGCCACGCCCTTGGAAAGGGCATCGTAAGTCTCGGTTATCGGCATTCCAACGGGTGCTGCTCCCAACGCCTGCACTATCTTTGCGCTCAGCCCTGTGGACCTTATCTTCATTCCTTTCAGGTCCTGCAGCTTGTAAACAGGCCTCTTCGTGGTCAGGATGCCGGGACCGTGAGCGTGAAGGTAGAGCACCTTCGTCTCGTCGAACTCGCTCGGTCTGAACTTTTCGTAGTAGGCGTTTATGAGCTTGGTGGCTGTGTAGCCGCTCTTGTAGCCTAGGGGAAGGTCGATCACCTCCGTGAGAGGGAACTTGCCGCGGGTGTAGCTCATAATGGACCAGCCTATATCGGCGATGCCTTTCACGACCGAGTCATAAGTCTGGGGCGCAGGCATAAGGGTCGAGCCGGGGTAGAAGTTTATCTTCACCTTCCCGTTGGTCCTCTTCTCCACTTCCCGGCACCACTGTTCCGAATTCATGGCCTGGGCGGTAGTGGGCGGCATGAAGTGGGCGTAGCGGAGGGTGATGACCTCCTGTGCAGAGAGTGGTAGGGCAGCCAGGCTAAAGGAACCGATCAGGGCCAGAACCACCAGGCCGCAGACGCGATCTTTCATGAGCATCCTCCTTTCTTTTGCCTACGTTTTGGCGACGGGGCAAGCCTCGGGCCCTTCCTCCCCGGCGGTTCCACGGCCCTTCGGATTACTACTCGTCGGCGGCCCACAGGTGTTTACCCGAATACTTCCTCGGCACCTGCACTACCCCGTCCACATCTTCGAGGTCGAACCACCACTGGTCTTCACCATGGGCCTTGCCGTATCCCATAAGGTCATCGCCCCATATGGCCACGCTTCTTGCCAGCCCGGAATGTCTCATGGCCCAGCCGACCGCCCTGTGGAAGGGCGTGTAGGGCTTGTTCCAGGGGCAGACCTTAATGCAGGTGCCGCAGCCGGAACCGTGTTGATTGCCGACCCGCATGGTAGTGCACTTGCGGGTATCGCTCGGCCATCGCTCGTAGCCGTTGTACATCTCTTTGCCGCCGTCGCTGAGAGCGCCGGACCGGCATTCGCGCGCGCACTTCTTGCATTTGGAGCAAAAATCCTGCAGCCCGAAATCTATAGGCCTATCCACGGCCATTGGCAGATCGGTCGTGACGACTGCAGCCTTGAACCGGGGCCCCATGAAGGGATGGAGGACGCAATCCCCGATCCGGCACATCTCCCCCAGGCCGGCCCACAAAAGGATCGGCGGCACGACTACCTGGTAGTTTCTGGCGTGGTGTGCCCTGGCCGGGTAGCCGAGCCTCCGGATATACTCGGCGAGGACACAGGCGATGAAACCGGATGCCGAATAGGCCAGGAAGCTCATTGAGTTGCTGATCCAGTTGTGGCCGTTCGTAGCGCGGGACGTCCGATAGTCCTGGTCGATGAGGACGGCTATGGCGTATTGATGGCTGCACTCGACGGGCTCGCCTTTCGGGAAGCTGTTGGAGTAAACCGCGTAGGGAGGCAGCTTGCATATGCCGACCGCGTCTGCCCTGAGGAAGTAGGCAGTCTCCTTGATGTGGCGGGCCAGGGTTGCCGGGTCTTCAGGGAGCGGCGCTTTTTGCTTCGCCGCCATGCCGTCGACGATTTCGCGGAGGAACAACTGCATGCTTCCGAGGGCCCCCGACAGGGGGTGCTTCATCACGAACCGCGGCCTCTCTCTCGCCAGGATGGGGCCGTAGATGCCGGCGGCCGCCTTGTTGAAGCCGCTGTCCCTTTCGTCGACTCTTTTCACCTCGCCGTCCCGTATTTCCGTCGTCGGGCAGTCGACCCTTCTTATCTTGTGCATCGGGAAAGTGTCCAGATCCCGCTTGTGATATCCACTCATTGTTACCTCTCAGGAAGGCCTGACCTATTCTAGTTTAGCGTGATAGAACTGTCAAGCCAAAATGCTCCTCCCCGCCACACCAATAGCTTGGTCTTTTGGAGCCGCTAGAGCAACGTCGGCCGACTTTCGCCCTGCCCCCTGCCGAACATCTTTAGGACCGTGTCCCTTATGGCTACGTCCTTCTTGCGGCATGCGGTCTTGAAAGCGTAGTCCTCCCCTACGATGGTGACCTTCTCTTTCGCCCTTGTCACGGCAGTGTAAAGGAGCTTGTTGTTGAGCATGATGAAGTGACTGAGCGTCATGGGGATGAGAATGTTCCTGTACTCGCTGCCCTGTGTTTTGTGGATGGTCAGTGCATAGGCGAGCCGCAGCAGCTCCCGGGCCTCGTCGAAGCTGTAGACAGCGATGGTGCGGTCTGCCGGATAATAGACGTGCAGAACCTCATCCCGCCTGTCAAGGGCGATAATGAATCCGAGCATCCCGTTGTAGATCCTGTCCGTGTAATAATGGTCCTCCCTGTCAGGCCTCGCGTAATCCGAGGGGCGCAGGCAGTCGATGTTCGCGTTCTGGATGTGGACCACTTTGTCCCTCCGGGCGAGGACGGTCCTGCCGAGGTTGACGGAAGTCTCGGGGTCGGCTGCTGCGTCGTTCAGTATCTTCTGCAGGGCCTCGTTGAGATTCTCGGTGCCGAGCAGCCCGTTCTTCATGGGTGTGATTATCTGGAAATTGTAGATGAAGCCGATGTAGTCCCTTTTTTGCAGGGCCTCGGCAAGGGGCGCCTTATAGGTCCCGGCGGCTCCGCAGATCAACCTGAAGATCCTTTCGGAGTTCTCCTCCCTCAACCTCCTCAGATCAGCCTCGCCCAGCTCTTTGCTCTTCAGCTTCTGCTTCAGGGCGAAATAGTTCGGTATGGAGACGTCGACGAACCGGAAATCTGCGTAACCCCTGTCCCCATACCCCTCCGGTATCTGAGCCTGCCGTATTTCGTTGGCAAAAAGGGCTATCACCTGGTCCGCCCTCTGTCTGTAAATACGGCTGAGCTTCACCGTCGGCGCTATCCCCAGATCGATAATGTCCGAAAAGGGGTTGCCGGCGCCGATCGGCGGAAGCTGGGCCGGGTCGCCTACCATGATGAATACCGCGCTTTCCTTCAATTTCGTTATCAGCTTGAACAGGAGCTCCGTGTTGACCATGGAGGACTCATCGACCAGTACAACATCGTATGGCAGTTTCTCATGGGAAAGGACAAGGCTGTATATAGTCTGCGACCGATAACCCGTCAGCTTCCTGATCCTGTCGGAGGCGATTCCGGAAAGGGCGCAGCAGGCGATCTTTTCCGGTCCGCAGCGGACCGACAGAAGATCGAGCATCGCCTTTGCCACGGTGCTCTTTCCAGTACCCGCGTAGCCGCAGAGGACAAAAAGGGTGATGCCTCTGTTGACCGCCTTTATGGCCTCCCTCTGCTCGTCGCTGAAAAGGATCGCCATTGACGCCTCCTTTTCGCCTATGTAACGCTCAATGTCGTCTGTGACGGGCCTCATGAGCTGCGAGGATTTCAATGATACGAAGTCGTGAATGCGCTTTTCCGCCGTGTAGAGGAAGGAGGAGGTGACCTTGTCCTCGTCCAGGAAAGCGATCTTCTCCTGGTCCGCCATCGATCTGAGGACCCCGCCGAACAGCCCGGCGTCGAGCTCGTCCCCTTCCCCTTCCGCTGCCAGCTCCCTCGCGACGAGGGACTGAAGGAGCGGCTGGGCAATGCAGCTATTGCCGATAGAGTCAGTGTACTCGAACAATACGTATTCGATGCAGGCCTGCACGCGGAAGGGATGCGCCGGGGCAATTCCCATTGCCCTCGCTATCCTGTCGGCTGTCTTGAAACCTATACCTTTCACCTTGGTCAGTACGAAGGGGTTCTCTTCGATCCTGCCTATCAGGTCAGTTTCATCCTTAAGTTCCCTGTAAATGCGCTGGACGAGGGCAGACGTCGCGCCGAGGGGCATGAGGAACTTCGAAAGGGCCTTCAATTCTTTGAACTTGTGCCAGTTCGACTGGATCTTCTGCAGCTTTTTTTCTTTGATTCCCTTCACCTCGAGCAGCTTTTCCGGCTCGTTGTCGAGCACCTGCTCGAGGGCCTCCTCTCCCATCGATTCGATCAGAAAGAGGGCGAGCTTCTTCCCCAGGCCCTTAACCATCCTCGTCAGGAAATAGAGGATCTCGTTTTCGAGGACGGTCAGCTCCTCGAAAACGAACTGGAGGCCATAGGACTTGTGCTTTTTCCATTCACCGACGGCCTTTATCCTCGCCCCTTCGAGGGAGGCATTGGGGTCGGGGTAGACGCCGCAGAGCGTAATCTCCTTGTCCAGCTTGAGGACCATATAACCCGTCTCGCTGTTCCTGTACGTTACATTCCTTATAGTACCGGCGATTTCGGTGGTCCTGCCGCCTGTCATGTGCGGCCCGCTCCTTCTATGGCTAAGCCGTCGTTCGGTCACCTCCAATAATATTCCACACAAATGGGATCAAGACAAGAAAGACCGCCACATGGGTGCTTATATAGGCGGAGGGCGAGCCGATAGGCAGCTCCATGAGCTCCATGACCGGGAAGCGTCCCCTCGAATAGCCGCAGTGCGAAAGGCCGATATCCGCGATCCCCGTGCTGACGCCTGCCGGCATCTTGGGGGCGGTGAGCAGCGTCCCGCCTGGATAATAGGAGATTTCCACCCTGCCGCCGGTGCGCTTCTTGATCTCGTCGCAGAATGACTGTCCGAGAGCCGTATTCTTGTGTATCACCGGAAAATAATTGGCGAACTTCAGCTTTATCGGCTCTGCCCCGTAAGAAATCGAGGAGACGCAAAGAATAAGCGCAAGAACAACCGTTGAAGGCAATCCTTTTCTTCCCATCCGTTACCCCCTTTTTTCGGCCTCGACAGGCCGTCCGTTAAGGCCTAAGATGCGCCCAGCTTTCTTTTTATGTCCTCCTTAAGTGCTTTCTTGTCCGCCTTCCCTACATTGGTCAGCGGTATGGCATCGATAAACTCCAGGCGCTCCGGCAGCTGGAGGACTGACGCTCCAAGGCCCTTCAGATGGGCGATCAACTCTTCAAAGGAGAGCTCGGCTCCCTCCTTCAGGCGAATATAGGCGCAGATGCGCTCGCCCAGGGATTTGTCCGGCATCCCTATTACGGCCACGTCGGCAACGGAGGGGTGGGAGCTGATCAGCCGCTCGATGCCCACGGCGCTGATCGTTTCCCCTCCGCGCAGTATCGTCTCCTTGGTCCTGCCTGTAATCGTTATGATGCCCGATTCGTCTATCCTCGCCAGGTCGCCTGTTTTGAAAAAGCCGTCTTCCGTGAAGGTCTTCTTGTTGTCCTCCGCCGACTTGAAGTAGCCCGTGAAGATGTTCGGACCCTTTGCCACCAGTTCTCCCTCACGGCCGCGAGCCTCGCGGCCGTACTGGTCCAGGACCTTGTATGTCGAATAAGGGCAATCCTTCCAGCCCACAGTCGTGCATATCGTTTCAAGGTCCGTATCCAGGCGGGTCATGGCGCCCAATCCTTCCGCCGACCCGAAGGCGTTCACGAACTTGCACCCCAGCCGGCTGTACACGGCCTTCACAAGCTCCGGGGTGCTGGGTGCGCCTCCCGCGTAGATCTTCTTGAGCGAGCTTAGGTCATAGGAGCCGAGACCCGGCAGGTCGACGATCCTCTGGACGAGGGCGGGCACCGTCGGGAAGGCGGTAACCCTCTCCCGTTCTATGACTTTACAGATGTCCCCGGCCTCCGTCGAGTCGGTAAGCACGTACCTGGCGTAATTGAAAAAGGCGCTTCCCACGCCCGTGTGCATGCCCTGGGCGTGGCTGACGGGCGCGACGGTCAATATCACGTCGTCCGACTTTATCTCCCACGCCCTGTTGTGATACTCCACGCTGGCTATATAGTCGTTGTGGGTCCGGGGGACGGCCTTGGGCAGGCCGGTGGTCCCTCCGGTGAGCAGTATCATCGATACCTCATGAGGGTCCGGCCGTCTGGCTGGTAGGGCCTCGTCCGGTCCCGCCGGGCCGGCGGCTTCCATCAGCTTCTCGAGGCGGACGGCGCCGGGGTGGTCCTTGGCCCTCACCGTCACGATACGGCGCAGCTTTTTCTCCTCCTCCATTATGCGCGTGATCATGGCCAGATAGTCCGTATTCCGGTAACGGTCCGGCCCGATCCAAGCGACCGGATGGGTAAGGCTGCACACGTGGGCGATTTCGGCCGGGCCGTGGCGGGCGATGAGGAGGACCGCAATCGCGCCTACCTTCTGGAGCGCAAAAAAGGTTATCACGTACTCGTGCCAGTTCGGTATCTGGAGGAGAACGAAGTCCCGCTGCTCTATTCCAAGCTCGATGAAGGCCATGGCGAGGCGGTCGACCTTCCGGCGCAGATCGCTGTAAGAGAAACGGGCAGTGTCGTCTACGAGGCCCTCTTTCTCCGGATAGATGTCCGTGGCTTTATCGAACAGGTCCCCCCACGTCAGTCCCGGCCACCATCTGTACCTGTCGTACTTTTCAGCGTCCTCCCGCCTGTACGGCTCAAACCCATCTATCGGCATCCATGCCTCCTTTCAGGACCGCCGCCCGCGGCTACTTACGACCCAGAACTGCCCTCTTGACGAGCACTTTCCCGATCTCTGCCTTGTAAGCGTTCATGCTGAGAGGCGCCGCGTCGGCGAAGGCTGCTTCGGCCGCCTCCGTAGCGAGCGCTTCAGTCAGTTCTTGCCCGCGAAGGGCCTCTTCCGCGGCAAAGGCCCGCACCGGTGCGGGGGCTACCGCGCCTAAAGCTACACGAGCGTCTTCGCACTTACCGTCAGTAGCGCAAATGACGGCAGCTACGCTCACGACGGCAAAATCGACAGGTTTTCTTAAAGTGAATTTCAGGTAGGACTGCCGGGCGCCTTCAGGGGGCCTCGGGATCCGTATTTCGGTAATCACCTCATCCGGCCCGATGATCGTGGACGATGTCGCGTCCGGGGCAAAGAAGGCCAGCGCGTCGATGCTCCTCTTCGTAGTGACGATCTGCCCGTCCAGGGCGACCAATGCCGTCCCCACGTCGGAAGGGCCGACCGCAACGCATCCGCAGTTGAAGCACCGGGCCGCCTCGGTTTCGATCTCTTCTCTTGATAGCGACGGCCGATCTTCCCTATCGAGGCTCCGCGCCCGCAGCGAGGGCGCAGCTTCCATCGTCCGGATGCGGCCTGCCTTCTCAAAAAAGGGACTGGTCGGCACCTTGTGCTCTTCCCGGCCCGCATCCTGCCGGCCGGGACTAAGGAACGCCTCTATCCGGCGGGCCGCCTCGCGGCCGGAGGCCACCGCCGCAACTACGGTCGAAGGTCCCGTGACGAAGTCACCAGCCGCGAAAAGGCGGGGGCCCGCCATTCGGCCCTTAGAACCGGTCTTTCCCATCTCCTTGAGGAGCGAGCCGACAGGTCCCTTTTCCGGCTCTTCGCCGATGGCTTTGATGACTTCGTCGAAGGTTTGAGTAAAGCCCGAGCCCGGCCTCGCGACGGGCCGGCGGCGTCCCGAGACGTCTGGTGCGCCAAGGCCCATCCTTTCGCACTCGAGGGCTATTCCCGATGCGGTCTTGAACGCCTTGACCGGCGAGACTAGGAAGCGGAACCTGACTCCTTCTTCGAGTGCCTTCTCCACGTCGTCTCTGAATGCCGGCATCTCCTTCCGGCTCCTGCGGTAGAGCACGACCGGTCTGGCGCCGAGGCGGACGAGCGTCCTTGCCACATCGACGGCCACGTTCCCGCCGCCGATAACGGCCACCTTTTTGCCGGGCACCGTCCTGTCGCCTTCGTTCACCCTTTTCAGAAAGTCGAGGCCGGAAAGTACAAGGGCCTCCCCGGCCATCCCCTGCCGCTTCTCTTTCCATGCGCCGCATGCAAGGAGGACCGCGTCGAAGCGGGCTTGCAAGCCGGCAAGCATCTTTTCGTCAACAGCTGCGCCGCACTCGAAGGTTATGCCCATGCCCTCGAGCGCCCGCACCTGCCCTCTCACAACATCCTTGGGAAGCCGGAAGGGCGGTATTGTATAAAGAAGCATCCCGCCGGCTTGGGGCAGTCTTTCGAATACGGCGACCCTGTGGCCCGACCTCCTCAGATAATAGGCGGCGGCAAGTCCCGAAGGCCCGGAGCCGACGACGGCGACGGCCTTGCCCGACTCAGTGTCGGGAGGCGTATAGACGTCTGCCATCTTCTCAACCATGTAGTCGCCCAGGGCGCGCTCTACGCACCGTATCGCCACCGGCTCGTCGAGGCTGCCGCGCTTGCACTCCGGCTCGCAGAAGGTGGGGCAAACCCGGCCGGTGATAGAGGGAAGGGGGTTAAAATCGATCACTATCCGTGCTGCTTCCGCGAAGCTTCCCCTTCTAACGAGACCCAGGTACGCCGGTATTGCCGTTGAGGCGGGGCAGTTGGAGGCGCAAGGGTAAGAGGCCAGCGGTGCGCCGCCGAAGAGGGAATGATAACGGTTATCGCCCGAGAGGGCATTGCAGATGGGTCCCCCCTTTCGCAGGCAAGTGATCGGTCCGCCCAGGTGGTGGGGATACCTGTAATACCAGCATCGCACGTCCTGGGCGATGTTGCCCCCTATGGTGCACATGTTTCTGATCTGGGGTGTTGCTACCGACAGGGCGGCCTGGGCAAGAGCCCCGTAGTCCTTCCTGACGACGGCAGAGGAGGCAATGCGACCAAGCTTCGTAAGGGCGCCTATCCGCAGGCCCTCTTCGTCCTGTCTGATATAGTCAAGACCGGGAAGGCTCTTCAGGTTGATGATCGCCTCGGGATAGTCGGAAAGCACCCTCCCCTTGAGCATGCCAAGGAGGTCCGTGCCCCCTGCGTTGAGCTTTGCCTTCCCGCCGTGTTTCTTGAGGAGGGCGAGGGCTTCCCTGATAGACCGCGCGTTGTAGTGAGTGAAGGTTTTCATCTAGCGCCCCCCTTGCCCAGGGCCTTCAGAACCCTTTCCGGCGTCACCGGGTACTCGTGAAGCCATGTCCCGACCGCATTCGATACGGCCATGAGGACCGCGGAAGGTCCCGGCGAGGTCGCGATCTCTCCTACCCCGACGGCGCCGAAGCGATGGCTGGGGAAGGGCGTCTCCAGGACGACATTCTCTATTTCGGGCAGCTCAGGGAAGGTGCGCCACTTGTAGTCGATCATATTGGCGTTGACTATGTGGCCCGTCTGCCGGTCGAGGATCGTCTCTTCGAAGAGGGCGGAGTCGATGCCCGCGGAGCCGAGGCATCCGTTGAGCTGTCCCTGGAGTCCCTTTGGGTCTATGACGCAGCCCACGTCCGTCGCGTTCACCACGCGTACGAGGGTCGTCTGCCCGCTCTCCGTGTCGACCTCGACCTCTACAAAGGTCATCATGCAGTTTGTCAGGGTGTAGTCCGGCTCGAAGCGCCCGTACCCCGTCACCGTCCTGTCGACCCCCATGGCCTTCCAGGGTACTTTCTTGTCGGGACGCCTCTTGTGGAAGACGAAACCGTCAACCGTCTCCAGGTCCCCGGCGTCCGCGTCAAAGCGGGGCGCAAGGAGCTCGAAAAGTTTTTTTCTGGCGTCGTCCGCGGCCCTGATGACCGCGCTCCCTATGGCGTAGGTCCCCCTGGAACCTGCGGGCCCGAACTCGTAAGGGTTTATGAGCGAATCGGAAGGCGCAACGGATACGTTCTCAAGGGGTATCTGGAGCACTTCGGCGACCATCTTCACGAAATTGCTCCTCTGGCCGGTCCCGTGCTCGGTTACGCAGGAGAAGAGCCTCGCCTTTCCATCCGGGTGGAGGCGCACATACGCCTCGGATGCGTCCTCGCCGATGTCGGCGTTCCCGTGGACGCCGACCCCGACCCCCCTCCTTTTCGCGCCGGCTGTCGAGCTTGGCTTGAGCCACCCCTTCCACTTCTCCTTCCAGCCGAACGCTTCCGCGCCTCTATCCATGGCCGGACCGTAGTCGACGCCCCTGTACTCGTACCAGATGCCGTCCCTCCAGAAGTACCCTTGGCCGGGCTTGACGAAATTCTTCTTCAGGAACTGAAAGGGGTCGATGTCGAGCTTTTCCATGGCAAGGCTCAAAAGGGGTATGAGTATGCACTTCAGCTCCTGCCCCCCGAAGCCCCTGACTATGCCTGATGCGTTCCTGTTGGTGCATACGATCACGGGCCTAAGGTCCCAGTTGGGGCACCTGACCATTATCTGGACCTCGCCGCAGCCGACAGCCACCTGGGACTGGGTGGTTTGGGAGTAGAAACCGGTGTCGATGAGCCAGCTTCCTGCCACGGCGGTGACCGTCCCGTCCTTTTTCATGCCGACGCGGGCTTTCATCCGGGACGAAGGGCGCAGCACGAATGCGGCCAGATGCTCTTCCTTGGTGAAGACCAGCTTGACCGGCCTGCCCGTTGCCTTGGCGAGCAGCGCCGCGTAGCACTGGACCTGCCAGGACATGAACTTCGAACCGAAGCTTCCGCCGCACGGGCCGCCGATCGTCCTCACCTCGACCTTCCTGTTCATTGCGTGGTAGAGGGTGACGCTGTCCATGTAAGAAGCCTGGTTCGACACCCAGAGGGTGAGCTTGTTCGGCGCCTCCCAAAGGGCGATGGCGCCGGGCGGCTCCGGCGGCAGAGGGTTGGGCAGGTTCTCATAGCCGAAGGTCCCCTCTGTGACCACGTCTGCCTCCCTGAACCCCTTTTCAACGTCGCCCATCACCACTTCCTTCAGGCTCTTGGGACCGAAAAAGGGAACGCCAGGTGTCACCACGTTTCCCGGAAACTCCTCGTAGAGCTGGGGCGCTCCCGGCATAAGCGCCTCTTCTGCGTCGAAAACGGCGGGAAGAATCTTGTATTCGACATCAATCAAGTGGGTGGCCTCCTCGGCGATCTGCTCGGTCGTCGCGGCGACCAGCGCCACTGCGTCCCCCACGAACCGGACCTTTTTGTCGAGCACCCTCGTGTAGCGCGGCGTCCCTCCCTTCCAGTCGGGGGCGTCCTCCCAAGTGACCACCGCGGCCACCCCCGGAAGCGCCTCGGCCCTGCTTTTGTCTATGCGGACGATCCTGGCGTGGGGGTGCGGGCTTCGCAGGACCTTGCCGTAAAGCATGTCGGGGACTTTTATATCGTTCAGGTATCGTGCAGCCCCCCTCACTATATCGGTCCCATCCTGCCGGGGCGTGGCTTTGCCTATGAAACGGTAAGGGCCTGTCATTTCGTCACCCCCTCGGGCGCGCCCGCAGCCATTACCGCTTCTATGACCTGGTAGTGGCTGATGCACCGGCAGAAATTACCCGAAAGGGCCTCTTTCACATCTTCCTCGTCGGGATGGGGGTTCTCGTTGAGGAGGCCCTTTGCGCTCATGATTATGCCGGGCGTACAGAAGCCGCACTGGAAGGCGGAAGCGTCGATGAACGCCTTCTGGAGCGGATCGAGGGCGCCCGTCTCCTTGTCCGCCAGGCCCTCTATCGTAGTAACCTCTCTACCGTCGCATTCGACGGTCAGTGTCATGCAGGAGAGAACCGCCTTGCCGTCCATAAGGACAGTGCAGCAGCCGCAGGCGCCGTTGTCGCAAGAGACCTTCGTGCCGGTAAGCCCGAGGCTCTCTCTCAACGTGTACGCCAGCGTGTGGGCGGGATCGACCTTGCCCGGTGCGCTCCCGACCTCCAGACGGTATGTACGCCCGTTCACGGTAAGCCCGATGGATTCCATTGCCGGACCCTTGCTGCGACCCTGCCTCCCCCTGTTCGTTGCCATCTTCTTCTTTCCTTTCACGCCTTATCTCCTTGCAGCTCTTTTGCGCCGAGTTGCCGTGAGAGGGCCCTCGCGGACGCGGCAACGCCGGCCCCCAGCTCATGGACCTTTCTTGCCGAAAAGAAGCCGATCAGCACGATATAGCCGACCGGCGCGCCTCTCACGCCCATGACAGGCGCCGCCACGGTCGTTAGGCCCTGGACCATCTCGCCCACTTCAACGGCGAAACCTTCCCGACGACAAGCTTCGATCTCCCCGGCGAGCCTTTCTCTGTCGAGCTTGGAGGGGTCGCCGTGAAAATAGAGCTTCTTTTCCCGGAGGAGCAGATCGAGGTCGGCGGCGGGGAGGTGTGCGGCGATGGCTTTGCCGTGGGAGCCGTAAGAGAGGGGGAAGCGTTGCCCCAGGCGCATGGTGATCGAAACGGCCTGCTCGCCTTCATGCTTTGCCACGACAAACACGTGCCTATCGGCTATCAATCCAAAAACAGCCGTGTTCCCGGTCTTTTTTGCCAGTTCTGCCAGAATGGGCTCCGCAAGACGCGGGGCCGAGAGCTTGTCGAGGAACCTGCGGGACAGCGAAACGAGGCCGGGGCCGAGCGAGTAGCCCGTGCCGTCATTGTTCCTCCGGGTAAGGCCGAATTTGCCCAGGGTATGGAGGATGGAAAAGGCCCTGCTCTTGTGGATGCCGACACGGACGCAGATATCGTTGAGGCTCGTGCGCGCCGAATCGTCCCTGGCCAGACAGAAGAGAACGGCAACTGCCTGCTCCACCGCCGGCACCAAGTAACGGTCGTCTTTCGCCTGCTCAGCCATAGGTTCGCCTGGTAGGTACGAGGTTCTCTCTATACTAATATCACCAGCCTGCCCAGGCTGTCAAGAAAAAAAGGCTTCCGGGTCGGTGCCCGGACAACTAAAAAAGATTACAATACGCAACCAATTGTGTGCCCGACCCCGTCGACAAGACTTTGCAAGGGAGGAATCACGCGCGAAAGCAAGTGGATGAAGGGCACCGACAACATCCCTTGAGAAGTGGCGCGCAACGGTCCAGGTATCCGTCCTGCGACAAGGAGGGCGCGATGTGTTAGAATGATCGGGCAGGCCGCGGCTCGATTCGACCGCGTAACGAAGCGGAGGTCTTTTAATGGTCAAAGACATTTACTACATCATCATATTCCTGGTCATGCTGCTGCTTTTTGCCCCTCTCCTCGGCCGCTATATGGCTGCGGTCTTCGAGGGGAGGAGAAACGTCCTTTCCTGCCTGGCAGGGCCGGTTGAGCGCGCAGTCTACCGCCTCTGCCGTATAAACGAGAACGAGGAAATGTCCTGGAAAAGGTATTCCCTGGCCTTTCTCCTCTTCAACGGCGCCGGGTTCATAGCCCTGCTCCTTTTGCAATTCCTGCAGGGACACCTGCCGCTCAACCCGCGCGGCTTCGGGGCCGTCCGCTGGGATACGGCCCTCAACACGGCCATATCTTTCCTGACCAACACGAACTGGCAGGCATATGGCGGCGAGACTACCATGAGCTACCTCACCCAGATGCTCGGGATGACCGTCCAGAACTTCCTATCAGCCGCAGTCGGGATCGCGGTTGTTCTGCCCCTAATCAGGGCCTTCACCTCGAAACTCAAGGAGACGGTCGGGAATTTCTGGGTAGACATTACCCGCTCGATGCTCTATATACTGCTGCCCTTGAGCATCATATCGGCTATCGTTCTCGTCTCCCAGGGGAGTGTGCAGACCCTGGACGATTACGTGAAGGCAAGAACTGTCGAAGGGGCCGAACAGGTCATAGCCGTGGGGCCGGCCGCATCGCAGATCGCCGTCAAACAGCTCGGCTCGAACGGGGGCGGCTTTTTCAACGCCAATTCGGCGCACCCTTTCGAGAACCCCAACGGCGTTACCAACTTCCTTGAGCTCTTTTCAATCCTCCTGATCCCGGCGGCGCTGCCCCTCACCATGGGATGGATGATCGGAAACCGCCGCCAGGGCTGGGCTATCTTCTCTTCCTTCGCTGTCCTCTTCCTCATAGGGCTGGCCCTTGCCTTTTGTGCCGAATGGCAGACGAACCCCTCCCTTGCCGGGCTGGGGGTGGCAGGCAATATGGAAGGAAAGGAGGTACGCTTCGGCATAGGCCAGTCGGTGCTCTGGGGCCAGGCGACTACGGTTACGTCGAACGGCTGCGTGAATTCCATGCACGACAGCATGATGCCTCTCACGGGGCTCGTCTACATGTTCAACATGGCTGTCGGCGAGGTGATTTACGGGGGCGTGGGCGTCGGCCTGATCGGCATGCTCATGTACGCGATCCTCGCCCTCTTCCTCGCCGGTCTGATGATCGGCCGCACGCCGGAATTTCTGGGAAAGAAGCTTGAATCGAGGGAGATGATCATGGCCGTCATCGTGGTCGTTGCCCCTGCTGTCGCATCACTCATATTCGCAGGCATAGCGGCTGTCGTGCCCGCCGGCCTCTCCAGCTTGAACAACGCGGGTCCCCACGGTCTCTCGGAGATACTCTACGCTTTCTTCTCCGCCTCCGGTAACAACGGGTCCGCCTTTGCCGGCCTGAACGCCAACACGGTCTTCTATAACCTGGCAACCGGCTTTTGCATGCTGGTTGGACGGTACCTTACCATTCTTCCAGCCCTGGCCATAGCCGGCTCGCTCGCCCTGAAAAAGCGAATACCCGCCAGCTCGGCAACTTTCCCTACGGAAAGCCCCCTTTTCGTAGGGATGCTCGCAGCGGTCGTGCTCATCGTCGGCGCCCTCACTTTCTTCCCCGCCCTTGTCCTGGGGCCGGTGCTCGAACACCTCCTGCTCGGCGCGGGCAGGACCTTTTAAGGAGGGCGCCATGGAAGAGAAGAAGATTACAATCTGGCAGACGGGCCTGATCAGATCGGCCATCGCGGGCGCCTTCAGGCGGCTCGACCCGCGCCTCCTGTGGCGGAGCCCGGTCATGTTCGTCGTCGAGATCGTCTCCGTCGCGACTACTCTTATTTCCATAAGCGACCTTTTCTACGGCGGCCCCTTTAAGTTCAACGTCCAGATAACTATATGGCTCTGGTTCACCGTGCTCTTTGCCACCTTTGCGGAAGCGCTCGCCGAAGGCAGGGGCAAGGCCCAGGCTGAGACGCTCAGGAGGGCGCAGACAGAGGCATATGCGCGGAAGGTGGGGCCCGACGGCAGGACCGAGAGGATTCCCGCCCTCTCCCTCAGGAAGGGCGATATCGTGGTGATGGAGGACGGCGACCCGGTACCCGGCGACGGCGAGATCGTAGAAGGCGTAGCCCTGGTCGACGAATCGGCCGTCACCGGCGAATCCGCCCCGGTCATAAGGGAGGCGAAAGGAGACAGGAGCGCGGTTACCGGCGGGACCCGCATCCTTTCGGGCAAGATAAAGGCGACGATTACAGCGAACCCGGGGGAGACTTTCCTTGACCACATGATCGCGATGGTGGAGAGTGCGAAACGGCAGAAAACGCCAAACGAGGTCGCTCTCGAGATCCTGCTCGTGGGGCTGACCGTGCTCTTCATAGTCGTTGTTGCCACCCTTCGTCCCTTTGCGTCCTATGGCGGGATAGAAGTCGCCGTGCCCGTGCTCGTAGCCCTTCTCGTCTGTCTCATGCCCACGACCATCGGGGGCCTTCTTCCTGCTATAGGAATCGCCGGCATGGACCGGCTAATCCAGCAGAACGTGATCGCCCTCTCCGGCCGCGCAGTGGAAGCCTCGGGCGATGTAGACGTGGTCCTCCTCGACAAGACCGGCACCATCACGCTGGGCAACCGCATGGCAACGGATTTCATGCCGGCGGCCGGGGTAACCAGAGAGGAGATGGCGGAGGCTGCTCTGCTTTCTTCGCTGGCCGACGAGACGCCGGAAGGGAGGAGCATCGTGGCCCTCGCAAAGCGCCTCCTGTCCGTGCGGGGACGGGACATCAAGACACCGGACGCCTCGTGCTTCATCCCCTTTACGGCCCAGCTGCGGATGAGCGGCGTCTCCCTCGACGGGCGGGAGATAAGAAAGGGCGCAACCGACGCGGTCGCCGCCTTCGTCAAGTCGAAAGGCGGCGTTATTCCGGAGAGCGTCGAGCAGTCGGCCGAGCTCGTAGGACGAGAGGGAGGAACGCCCCTCGTCGTGGCCGATTCCGGTCGAGCCCTCGGCGTCATCAGGCTTAAAGACGTGCTCAAGGAAGGCATAAAGGAAAGGCTGAACCAGCTCCGCCTCATGGGCATCCGTTCAACCATGATAACGGGCGACAACCCCCTTACCGCGGCGGCCATCGCAGCGGAGGCGGGCATCGACGACTTCGTCGCCCAGGCGAAACCCGAGGAGAAGCTCCGTCTGATCAGAAAGTACCAAGGCGAAGGCCACCTCGTAGCCATGATAGGCGACGGCACGAACGATGCCCCGGCCCTCGCCCAGGCCGACGTTGCCGTTGCCATGAACGCCGGCACCCAGGCTTCAAGGGAGGCGGCCAACATGGTGGACCTCGACTCGAACCCCACGAAGCTCCTCGATATAGTGCAGATCGGCAAGCAGATCCTCATGACCCGAGGGGCTTTGACCACCTTCAGCGTGGCCAACGACGTGGCAAAATATTTTGCGATCATCCCCGCCATATTCGTCCAGGCATTCCCGGCCCTTGCCGTATTGAACGTGATGCGTCTGGCAACACCCGAAAGCGCGATCCTCTCGGCCGTAATATTCAACGCGATCATCATACCCATGCTGATCCCGCTGGCCCTGAAAGGCATCAAATACCGGCCCGTCACCGCCCAGGCGCTCCTCTGGCGCAACCTCGTCATCTACGGCCTCGGGGGGGTGGTTTTACCTTTTATCGGCATCAAGCTGATCGATCTTGCAGTCGTTCTCCTGCGCTTGGCTTAAGAGGAGGTCCCATGAAGGAATCGGTCCGGGCACTGCTTATCTTTCTCGTCTTCTCCGTTGCGGCAGGTATCGCCTACCCGCTGGGCATCACCGGTCTTGCCCGTCTCTTCTTCAAGGAGAAGGCTACCGGAAGTCTGGTCACCGATCAAGGGCGCGCAGTCGGGTCTGCCCTCATAGGGCAGAAATTCACGGGCGCCCGGTACTTCCACGGCCGGCCGTCAGCGAACGACTACGATGCAGCCAACTCCGGAGGCGACAATTTCGGGCCTGCCAATCGGAAGTACCTCGAGGAGGTTGCAGGGAGGGTCAAGAAGACCCGCAGCGAGAACGGTCTCGGTCCTGATGCCCCGGTGCCGGCCGACCTCGTCCTCGCCTCGGCGAGCGGGCTGGACCCCCACATCAGCCCGGAGGCGGCCCTCGTCCAGGCGCCTCGGGTTGCCGCTGCCCGCGGCCTTGAGCCGGAGACCCTCAAAGGTCTTGTCATATCTACGGCCGAGGGGCGCTACCCGTGGGAACAGCCGAGGATCAATGTGCTCCGGCTGAACCTGGCCCTCGATCGGCTGCAAGAGGGGAAAAAACCCTGACGGGCAAGAGGAAAGCCGCTCCCGCCGTCAGGTCTTGACCCACCGCAGCGCGCCGAGGGCGGCGAGGCTCGCGATGGCCCCCAGAAGACGGCGCTGGTCGAGGAGCAGGTTTTTGTACTCATATTGCAGGCCGATGAGGCCGACAACGTCTTCCTCCGATTTCATGGGGAGGAAAAAAACTTTCGCATTGGCCAGCGTCTCCGTGCCGGCCCCGGCCATCTTCCCGTTGATCAGGCTCCACTGGGCCACGGTCATCTCATGGGGTTCGAGATCCACGTCGGTTGCGCTCCTCGCCCACACGCGGAGCTTTCCGTCCTGGCCGGGAAAGAGCACAAAGGCAGGGACATCCAGCACTTTGGCAACGTACTTGACTATAATGTGACTCACGTCATCGAGCACCGTAGTCCTAAGTAAAGACAGGACGTTCTTCCATTCGTCCGTAAACTGGGTAAAGCCCCCTATCAGCTGCTCTACAGGCGGAAGGGCGAGGAACTCCTTGCTCATCAGCTCCACGAGCTTGATCCGCTCCAGCCGGAGATTGAGGGCAAAATTCTGCCGCTTCGTGACCTTGACCAACTGTCCCACGACCAGGGAGGTGAGAAGGAAGACCACTGCGTTGATGACGTCACGGGCGTGGTACATGCTGAAGCCGTACCGCGGCTCGAAGAAAAAGAAGTCGCAGGTGACGATGCTCATGATGGAGGCGAAGAGTGATGGGACCGTGCCGAAACGAAGGGCGGCAAAAATGGTGACGATGAGATAGATAAAAACCAGGGAGGCGGGCTCGACGAAATTCTCGAGGAGAAGGTTAACTAGCGTCACGAGGGCGACCATCCCGAGGGTGGCTAGATAATCAGTGACCTCAAGGCCCGCCCTTTTCGGCAGTATCGTAGTAGCCCGTTCCTTCTCCTCCACCGGCGCAACGAGGTGCAGCTCGAATTGCGCCGGCGCGTAGAGCAGCTTGTTCACCGGCGAATGCCTGAAAAGCTCGCTCAGCCTCGATCTTAGAGGCTTGCCGACGACTACCCTGGTGATGTTGTTCTCCCTGGCGAATCTCAGGATTTCGCGGGAGACATCGGTTCCGAGAAGGGTCGTGACTTTTGCCCCCAGCTCTTCTGCAAGGTTAAGCGCCTCCGACAGGTAGATTTTCTCCTTGTCCGACAATTCCTTCAAAGAAGGGGGCGAGACGTAGACGGCATACCATTCGGCATTTGCGTCCTTCGCAATCGTATATGCCTTCCTTAGCAGTTGGGCGGCGAAAGGGCTCGCGCCCACGCAGACCATCACCCGCTCACCGGCCGCCCACGGGCCGGCGATGGCCTTTGCCCTCATGTAATTGAGGAGCTCCGTGCCCATCTTCCTCGCGACGAGCGTCAGCGTAAGCTCGCGAAGAGCCACGAGGTTGCCCCGTTGGAAAAAATTCTCCATTGCCCGTCGCGCCCGCTCCGGGACGTACACCTTGCCTTCTTTCAACCTCTCGTTCAGCTCTTCAAGGGGTATGTCGATCACCTGGACCTCGTCGGCCCGGTCAAGGATCGTGTCGGGCACGGTTTCCTGAACGCGGATGCCGGTGATCTGGGAGACCACGTCAAGCTGGCTCTCGAAATGCTGAATGTTGACCGTCGTATAGACATCGATCCCGTTCTCTAAGATCTCCTCCACATCCTGGTATCTTTTCGGGTGCCTGCTCCCCGGGGCGTTCGTATGGGCCAGCTCGTCCACCAGGACGACCGCCGGTCTCCTCCGGAGCACACTGTCCACGTCGAACTCGGTGAGCATCATGCCCTGGTAAAGAACCTCCTGGCGGGGGATAACCTCCAGGCCCCCGAGGAGCGCATCCGTCTCCGATCTCTTGTGGGTCTCTACAATGCCCACCACCACTTCTTCTCCTCTGTTTCGCAAGACGTGCGCCTCCTGGAGCATGGTGTAAGTCTTTCCTACGCCGGGAGCATACCCCAGGAATATCTTGAGCCTCCCCCTCTTCGCCTCCTCGCGGCTGATCTCTCTGAGGAGGGCATCTGGATCGGGCCGCGTCCCTTCATTCAGGTCCTCTCGTTCTTTCATGCTAGCTATTATACCTCTTTTCCCAGCCCCAAGCCTGTCTTTGGCGACTTCCTGACCTGTTTTCTCCTGCCTGCCCATGCCATGCACGGCCGACCTACCCGTCCAGCACCTCCCTTACCTTTCCAAGCAGCTTCGGCATTGAGAGCGGTTTCTGCAGGAAGTCGGCGTTGTCTTTCCCGACGCCTTTATCCAGGACGATATCGCCGGCGTAGCCGCTTATGAAGATGGCTTTGACGGCAGGATTGATGCGGGCGATCTCGTCCAGGACTTCCTTGCCGTTCCGGCCCGGCATTACCACGTCCAGGATGACGAGCCTTATCTTGTCTTTGTGCTCGTTGTAGACCCTGATGGCTTCTTCCCCGTTGGCCGCCTCCAGGGTGGTGTATCCCTGGACGGAAAGGACATTGATGATCATATTCCTCACGGCCCGGTCGTCTTCGAGGACGAGGATCGTCTCGGAGCCTCCTGTAACGCCGGCGCCGGCGGCCGGTTCCGTTTCGACTGTCGCCTCGACCAAGGGGAGGTATATATCGAAGGTTGTCCCCTTGAGAAGCCCACTCGTGACGGTGATGTATCCGTTGTGCTGCTTGACGATGCCGTAGACACTCGCGAGGCCGAGGCCAGTACCCTTGCCGACCTCCTTCGTCGTGAAGAAGGGGTCGAAGATGCGGGCCATCGTTTTCTCGTCCATGCCTATGCCCGTATCCGAAACGGAGAGGTGGACGTACTCGCCCGGTCTTCCGAACCCGTGGATCTTCCTGAACTTCCTGTCGAGCTTCGCCCTGTCCGTCCTGATGGTTATGGATCCCCCGGACGGCATGGCATCTCTTGCGTTGGTCGAGAGGTTCATTAGCACCTGATCGATCTGGGAGACGTCGAGAAGGGCGACGGCGTCATCGGCAAGGTCAAGTTTCAGCTCTATGTCCTCGGGGAGGAGCCTTTTCAGGAGCTTTGAAGTGCTCGCGACTATACCGCCCAGATTATGGGGTTCGAGGGTGATCCTCTGTTTGCGGCTAAAGGCGAGCAGGCTCTGGGTAAGGTCGGCAGCTTTCTCAGAAGAGAGCACGATCTGGTCTATGTAAGGCCTGTTGCGGTCATCGGGGCCGATAGTCATTTGGATCAGATTGGCGAGACCCATGATGACGGCGAGTATATTGTTGAAATCGTGCGCCACCCCGCCTGCCAACGTTCCGATGGCCTCCATTTTCTGGGCCTGTCGGAGTTGTGACTCCGTTCGCAGCTGCTCCGTAATATCCCTCTCGACGCCGACGTAGTGGATGATGGTTCCGGAAGCGTCACGAACCGGAGCGATAGTCGTTTCGACCTCTATCGGTGTCCCGTCTTTTCTCTTTCGTGTCTGGCGTCCCGACCATGTCTTCCCTTTTTTGAGCTCGGACCATATTGCATCGTGGAACGATTGAGGGTGCCGGTCACTGCGGAGTATTGCCGTGCTTTTCCCTACCAGCTCCTCATGGGTGAACCCGTAAGCCTTGCAGAACGCTGAGTTGACATAGGTGAAGCGATTATCATCGGGCGTCACCATGAAGACGCCTTCACCTGCCCGCTCCACGGCTGACCAGAGCTTCGCCTGCTCGTCTTCCGCCCGCCTACGCTCGGTAATGTCCTCGATCATGGTTAAGAAGTAAAGGAACTCACCGCCCTTATCGTTGACGAGCGCTACCGTGCAAGCACCCCAGACGGTCTCCCCGTCCTTACGGATGTAACGCTTCTCGGTACGATAGAGGGGGATTTTTCCATTGACGAGATCACGGACACCGGCTATATCCTGTTCCACATGGTCGGGATGCGTGATATCACTGAACGTGAGGCTATTCATCTCCTTCTCGGTATACTGAGTCATCCTGCAGAAGGCCCGGTTCGCCCTGATAAAATGATAGTCGGCGCCTGCCATGACCATGCCTATGGGGCTTTCCTCGAAGATTTTGCGAAAGCGGACCTCCTGCTTCCGAAGCTCCTCCTCGGCCTGCTTGAGGTCGGTGATGTCCGCAAAGCACTCCAGCAGTTTTTCCTGTCCCTGTATGCGCACAAGGTTAACGGATTTAAGAACCCGGCGCCTGCTGCCGTCGGCACAGATTATCTCCCGTTCGGACTTGTCGACTTGCTGCCCGAGGTCGCAGACAGGGCAGGCACCTTCACTTGCCGGGCAAAGAAACGAGTGACACCGGTTTCCAACAATCACTTCTACCCGGGCGCCGAACATGGCCGCGCCGGCATTATTCACGTTCTCGATCTTTCTGGTAGCCCGGTCAATAATCACCACCCCCGCAGGCAGGTTGGCCAGCAGGGTACGCTGCAGTACCTCGCTCTCGCGAAGGGTCTCTTCGGCGTATTTGCGCTCGGTGATGTCGAGGATGGTCCCAAATATGCGCACGGGTTTGCCGTCCTGAGTACGGGTGACTTCGCCTAGGGCGTGTACCCAGCGGATACTGCCGTCGGGACGGACAAGCCTGTACGTCTCGTTATAGGGCCTGACGTTTTCGACAGCATCTTTGACGGCCTTTTTCACGGACGCCCGGTCAGACGGGTGGATACGGTCAAAAAGGAAACGCCCATTCACCTCACGCTCCTGAGGTTCGAGGCCGAAGATACGGTAGGTCTCGTCCGACCATCGCGCTTTTCCTGTGGCGAGGTAGCGGTCCCAGTGGCCCACGTGGGCCATTTGCTGGGCGCGAGCCAGCATACGTTCATTCTCCTCGAGTTCTCTTTCTGCCTCTTTGCGCCCGGTAATATCGGTATACGCGGCAAGCATGTACTGTTTGGCGTCGAGCTCAATGATTACCCCGGACATCAGACAGACCCGCGCATCCCCGTTTTTCTTTCGATAGTTGATCTCCAGGTCCCGGAAACTTCCCTCTTCCTTCATTAGCCTGAAGATCTCGTCCCTAACCCTGCTGTCGGGAACTATGCCGAACTCGAGGGGATTGAAGCCGATCACTTCATGGCGCTGATAGCCGGTGGCCTTCTCCCAGGCCCTGTTGACATCTACAAGTCGATTCTTTTCCATGTGATCATGGATACTTAGTGCGGCCGGGCTTGACATGAAAACCTTCCGGAACTTTTCCTCCGATTGCTGCTTCTGAAGCTCCGCGTTGGCCTTTAAAAGTTCGGTCACCTTCTTTTCGAGGGTTGCGTTCTTTCTCCTTAACTGCGTGTCCGCCTTGTTCGAAGGGGTAGAGGGTTTCCCCGAGTTGCGTCCGGTCATATAACCTCCCAGCCAAAGATAGCCCTTTGACTGCCGCGGGCTCACGGCAAAGAAGCTGGTCTACAAGCAGTCAAAGTGAGTATACCAAACAGGGTTCCAACGATAAAGCACTATCTTGCCTATGAACTTGACATTTGTGCATTATTTCTTCACAATAATGATATTCGATTTTACGGGTTGCTTGAGTTCCTCACAAAGCGCTTTCTGAAACAAAAGAAGACGAAAAGATAGCCTTCGATTCTGCTTGATGCTAGGCGATTGTTCGCAAGGGCCGGAAAGGTAGCAGGGGCAGTAAGTTCCGGTAACTCCGGAAGGATTAACATCTGAAAGGAGGCTGAGCGAAAATGGCTGCCATGCGGACAGAAGGAAAACTGGAAAGGACGCGAGGGTTTAGAGCCATTGCAAGGCCCGCTGCTGCGGCGTACCGGTGCGGCCACAGCTACAGCGCGGGACCGGTCGAACAAGGGCTTCACAACTCCTACCTTTCAAGAAAAGGGGTACAGGGAAATCTCGACTTCGAGACAAAGGGATGCCCGTCCGTAGAGGATCGGCGCTGCCCGCAGGCCATGGGAGGAGAACCCGAGATCCATTACGGCGTCATCCTCGAAACGATGACGGAGGGCGCCCTCATCCTCTCGTCCGACGGCGCAATCCTTTACTGCAACCCCGGATTCTCCCGGATGCTCGATATCCCATCCGAAAAGCTCATCGGTACCGCTTTTTCCAGGCTTGTCAAGGAAGAAGACCGGGCGTTCTTCGAAGAGGTGCTGAAAAAGAGCCGCAGCGGCCAGGCCCGGTCGAAAGTCGTCCATCTCTATGGAAAGACCGGCATGCGCGCGGTGCACCTGTCGTGCAGCGCCCATGCGGTGGCGAGCGACACCCGGATATGTATGGTCGTCACCGATATCACGAACCGTGTGCAGGCTGAAGATGCGCTGAAGCAAACGAAGGACCGGCTCGAGCAGGCCGTCGAGACGCTCCAGGAATCTCAGACTAGATACCTGGACCTTTACGAACACGCGGACGACATTATCTTCACCCTGGATCTTAGAGGCAAATTCACGTCGGTAAATCGCACTACATACCGGGAACTGGGGCTCGAGCCGGAAACCGTTGTCGGAAAGAGCTTTCTGGATATATTTTCGTCGGAGGGCGCACGCGCCGCATCGTCGGCAATCGAAAAGGCGCTGGCGAACGAGCCTCATGTCCTTGAAGGGGGGCCATGGGAGCTCGAGGCAGTCGCAGCAGACGGGTCGGTCGTGAATTTCGAAGCGCGGGCGCGCTTCATCCAAGACGGAGACACCATTGTCGGGATTCACTGCATCGCCAGGAACATTACGGAGCGCAAGCTGGTGGAGATGGAGTTGAGCCGGCTCGCCGCGGCCATAGAGCAGACTGTCGAAAGCGTGATCATCCTCGACAAGAACGGCAAGATACAGTATGCCAATAAGCCTTTCTTCCGCATCAGCGGCTACAGCAGGGAGGAGGTACTGGGAAGGACTACGGCTTTTCTGAAAAGCAACAAGAAAGATGACGAGACCTTTTACAGGGGCATGTTGAGCACGGTCAGTACGAAGAGCGTCTGGACCGGACGCATCTCCAACAGAAAAAAGGACGGGTCAATATACGAGGCCGAAACGACCATCTCGCCCGTGAGGGACAAGTCGGGCAAGGTCGTCAATTATGTTGCCGTCGAGCGAGACGTTACCGAAGAGGTGATACTTGAACGCCAGCTCAGACAGACGCAAAAGATCGAGGCCATCGGGACGCTGGCCGGAGGCATAGCCCATGACTTTAACAACATCCTTTCCGCGATCATAGGCTTTTCTGAGATGTCCCTGGAGGACATTCCCGAAGGCCACCCGGCCAAGCATCACGCCGCCCAGATACTGAGGGCCGCTACCAGGGGCAGGGATCTGGTCCGCCAGATACTGGTCTTCAGCCATCGGAACGAGGAGGAACGGAAACACTTCAAGTTGAGTCTTATTATAAAGGAGGCCCTGAAGCTGCTCCGGGCGTCTCTGCCTTCGACGATCGAGATCAGGGAGCGCGTGGACGAGGAATCAGGCGTCATCTTCGCATCGCCTACCCAGATTCATCGGGTGCTAATGAACCTGTGCACGAATGCCGGACACGCGATGAGAACAAAAGGAGGGGTTCTGGAGGTATGCCTGTCCAGATTCGACTTGGATTCGGCGAACGAGGCGCCGTGCCTCGGGATGGAATGCGGGCAGTACTTGAAGATGTCGGTGTCCGACACGGGCGAAGGCATGACCCCGGAAGTCCTCGATCGCATGTTCGATCCCTTCTTTACCACGAAAAGCCCCAGCGAGGGAACGGGGATGGGGCTTGCCGTCGTGCACGGGATCGTGAAGAGTCATGGGGGGGCGATAACGGTCAGGAGCGCGCCGGCCAGGGGCTCGGTTTTCGATGTCTACTTTCCGAGCGTCGAGGTGACCTATGCGGAAGAGGCGGAGACGCCGTCGGTCTCCAGTTCCGGGACAGGGCGAATACTCCTCGTAGACGATGAGGACTTAATCGTCGAGGTGGGCTCTTCGATGCTTGCGCGCCTCGGTTATGAAGTCCAGGCTGCCTGGGACAGCGTTGAGGCCCTTGAGATCTTCCGCCGGAGCCCGGACAAGTTCGATCTCGTGATTACAGACCAGACCATGCCTCGTATGACGGGGACGGAACTGGCCCGCGAGCTTACCGCTCTAAGGCCCGATATACCTATCATCCTCTGTACCGGCTATAGCGATGTAGCGAGCCGCACAATGGCGAAAGATATGGGCATCAGGGAATTCCTTGTAAAGCCGGTCTCGCGGAGCGAATTGGCTGAAAGCATAAGACGCGTCCTCGAGGGTGGGAAACAGACTTAGTCGGCAGTTTGCGCCGCTTCCCACGGGTACCCGTCCTGAGAGAGGATCGTCCGTAAGGAGCTGCCATGGATCTTGTAGAGAGAGCCCTGGATATTATACTCAGGCCACGGGAAGCCTGGCCGGTGATCGGGCGCGAGCGGTCCGGAGTCAGGGACCTGTACAGGTCTTACGCAGCTATCCTCGCCGCTATCCCCGCCGCCGCCCATTTTGTGGGTATGACTGTGATCGGCATCTCTTTCATCGGCATCCGATACCGCGCGCCTTTCAGGGGCGCCCTGGGGTACGCGATCGTCTCTTACTGCCTTTCCCTTCTGGGACTTTATCTTTTTGCCCTTGTCATCGACGGGCTGGCCTCAAGGTTCGATTCGGCGAGGAGCTTAGAGAACGCGATGAAGCTGAGCGTCTATTCTTCGACGCCCTACTGGGTCGCCGGTGTTCTGTTCATTATCCCTACCCTTGCGTCCATTGCTCTCCTTCTTTCCCTCTACGGTTTTTATCTCCTTTACGTGGGATTGCCCGTACTCATGAACACGCCTACGGAGAGGAGACCGCTCTACTTTGTCGCTCTCGTTGCCGTGAGACTCCTGATTTCGGCAGTTGCCAGTCTCTTTACAGGCTTCTTCTTCCCCCAGGGCCGGATGGGCGTAATCTGACCCGTGCTGCCGCCCTAAGGCTTTCGAGGGGGTGTTAGAATTTGTGCTATACTATCGTATGGCCCGAAAGGAAACGGACGCCGGGAGCGTCCGCCGCCGGCGCGGCGAATTGCCGCGAAAACAAAGGGTCCTCTTCTTCTGCCTTTGCAACTCCATCCGGTCCCAGATGGCGGAGGGCCTCCTCAGGGCGATGCGGCCTGACGCCTATGAGTCGTTCAGCGCAGGTCTCAATCCCGGTAAACTGAGTCCGGAAGCCGTACGCGTGATGGCCGAGGTCGGCATCGACATCTCCGGCCAATCCCCGAAGGGGATCGAGGCCTTCGTAGGCGTGCGATTCGACTGTGTCGCCATTGTATGCGGCGAACCGCAGGGCTCGTGCCCTTTCTTGCCTGCCGGCGGCTTCACATGCCGGGCCTGCTCTCATTGCTGTGCTTTTCACCCCTTTTTCCCCTCCGCGAGGCGCGTGATAAAGGGCCGGCTCAGAGACCTGTCAGCCTTGCCCTCGCAAGAAGGGATAGAGGCCTTCCGTGCCGTCCGCGACGAGCTCAGGGAGTGGATAAGCGGTCATTTCTGAGATGACGGCCAGTGTAGGACCGGCTCTCGACCCGGTACCCGGGTCGAGAGCCGGCGAATGGCGGGCCTTAAATCGGGGAAGAATGGCTTACGGACCTGCGGACATAAATTACGGGTAGGAAAAGCAAAAGTCGTGCCTGACTTCGCTCACCAACGAAAAAGCTAATAATGCCTATAACTTGCCTCAGGAAGAGCGGGGAAGGTGAAAACGGCCCGAGTGGGCTGTTTTGTCACACCAGCAGAGAGAGCGGACACGACCAGGAGCTGAAAAAGCTCTATTTTGGGCCAACGAACGAGCGGCTGCCGGGAATAAGATCCATATGTGCGGAAAAGGCACAGTGTGCGAAAGGAGGGATTATTCTTCCTCCACCTCGGTCCTTTCCCCCTCCACCCCGGCCGCCCGGCCTTCATTGATGAATGCCGCGAAGGGCGTATTAAAGAATCGGATTTCCGAGTGTTCCCGGTACTCCTTCCGTTTTCCGTCCTTACCCATGTCGAGTATCACATCTTTCAGGACAAGAAAGGCTTCCCCGTCCACCCGCACCTCTTCACACCACCCCTTCAGCTTATCACCCCCTTCACCCACGACGAATTGATATTTTCGCCGCAGGAGAAGCGAGTTTATCCGCTTCACGTGTTCCCTGTTACCCGTATCCATTCGGTATTTTCTTTTGCAGAACATAGAAAAAACATGGTCTCGAAATGCAGTAATGTCAAGGGTTTACAGAGGGGGGTTTCCGAGTGAAAAATAAAGTCCGCATGGATAGGGCGAAAATGTCGTTTCGCGCTACCGGATTAGGGAGGGTAGTGCCGACGCTCGTTTTCTGTTCAAGTGGCTGTTGCTCATTGCTACACTCCCACTGTCAAGATAAATTTTTATACTTTTCTATTTCTTTTGATCTGGCGGGGAGGGCGGGGGGTCGCACCCGGTTCTTTCTCGTCCAGCACCCTCCTAATGGCCTCGCCCATGTCCTTTCTTGTAAAGGGTTTCATGACGAACTCCCGGATGCCGACCTCTCTTGCCTTTTCCGGTGACACCATCTCGCTGTAGCCGGTAATGAGAACAATGGGTATATCCTTTCTCACTCTCAGGATCTTCCGGGCGAGGTCGATACCGGTAAGATCGGGCATCGTCTGATCGGTCATGATGAGATCAAAGGCCTCAGGGTTCTGCAAGAACAGATTCAAGGCTTCGGTGCTGTCGGTAAAGGCGGTCACCCGGCAGCCCATCCGCTCAAGCACTGTCTTTGCCACCTCCACAACTTCAGGTTCGTCGTCGACAAGGAGTGTACGTTTATCTCCCAAACAGACAGTCGCTTCTTCGTCTTCTTCCATTGACGGACAAGCATCGACTTGCGGAAGGAGGACCGTGAATTGCGAACCCTTGCCTATCTCGCTTTCCACTTCGATCACGCCGTTATGCCCTTCCACGATACCGTAAACCACGGCAAGCCCCATACCCGTGCCCCGGCCTTGCTCCTTAGTAGTAAAGAAAGGCTCGAAAATTCTCTTCTTCACATCGGGAGCGATGCCGCTGCCGTTGTCCTTTACGGTCAACTTAGCATAATGACCGGGTTGCACGTTCTTATCCGCGAGAGAGTCGGAACCGACGGTGACCGATGAAAGGCTGATGGTGAGCCTTCCCCCGGCTTCCCTCATGGCATCTGCTGCATTCTTCGCAAGGTTTACAACCACCTGCTGGATCAAGGATGGGTCTGCCAGTATTGTATCGGCCCTCGTCCTTACGTTAAGGCTCATGTGAATCGTGCTCGGAAGCGATGCCCTGAGCAACTCGCAGGTCTCCTTCAAAAGCGGAGCCATCTTGATCTCTTTTTTTTGCCCTCTGTCCCTTCTGCTGAACGTCAGAATCTGCTTTATCAAGTCCCGCGACCGCGTTGACGCCTTGAGTATCTGGTTGAGGTTTTGCCGAAGCGTTTCGTTCTGAGCGTCATCGAGGGCGAGTTCTGAGTTGCCTATAATTATTGCAAGCATGTTATTGAAGTCGTGCGCGACGCCTCCCGCGAGGGTGCCGAGGGCTTCCATCTTCTGGGTTTGACGGAGCTGTTGCTCAATCTGCAACTGCTTGGTGATGTCCCTCTCAACCCCGACGTAGTGGATGATGGCCCCGGACATGTCACGAACCGGGGCGATAGTTGCTTCCACCTCTACAAGCCCTCCGTCTTTTCTCTTTCGCGTCTGGCGTCCCGACCACGTGTTCCCTGCCTCAAGCTCAGACCATAGGGTGTCGTGGAACCGTTGGGGGTGGCGATCACTGCGGAACATTGCCGTGCTTTTTCCTGCCAGCTCTTCCTGCGTGACGCCATAGGTCTTGCAAAATGCGGCATTGACATAACTGTAGCGCCTATCGAGCGTCAACATGAAGATGCCTTCACCCGCCCGCTCCACGGCGGACCAGAGTTTTGCCCGTTCCTCCTCCAGCTTCTTGCGCCGCGTGATATCCCTCGCGATACCATTGATGCCGGTAATAATTCCATGTTCGCGTGCGAGCCTGGCTTTGACTTCAAGGTAGATAAGACCGCCGTCCTTGGCTCGTGTCTCGAACTCCCAAGGCTGCTCGTCGGTCAGGTCCGAGTCCTCAACAACGCCTCGTCCTATGATGGCGACCGCGCGGGCGAGACTGTCCGGCGTAAGGAGGTGCCCGAGCGATATTTCCTGAATAGGCACGCCGGGAGGAACGAAAAGGTCTATGCCCTTCGCGTTTACCCCAGTCAAGTTGCCCTTCAAGTCAATAGTGAAGATTATGTCATTGGCCTGGTCGTAAAGGTTCTTGTATCTCGCCTCGGATTGTTGAAGCGACCGATAGGCCGCCAAGAGTTCGTTGGTCCTCTCCTGTACTCGTTGTTCAAGCTCGGCGTGCGCCCTGCGAAGCTCCTCCTCCACCAGCTTCCGCTTCGTGATATCACGTATCACACTAAGCAGGACCCGCTCGTCGCCGATCCGGATTCCCCTTGAGCTGACCTCCACCGGGAAAGTCGTTCCGTCCTTTCGACGGTGGTCCGTTTCGAAGAGGATGCCCGATAAGTCGGCCTTATCCATCTGGGAGTCTGTGAGCGAATAGCCTTCCCGACCGCGCAGATCGTAGACCGTCAGGGACAGGAGTTCGTCCTTGCTGTAACCGTAGGCTTTCGTGGCGGCTTCGTTGGCTTCGAGGATGCGACCATCCCGATGGCGCACAAACAGTATGATGTCACGAGCTTCGCCGGCCAAAAGCTCGTACCGCTTCAGCGTCTCCTCCGCCCGCTTGCGCTCGGTGATATCGAGCATGGTGCCGGATATGCTTATGGGTTTCCCGTCCGGGGTCCGGGTGACTTCGGCCCGGGCGTGTACCCAGCGGGTACTTCCGTCGGGACGGACGAACCGGTATATCTCGTCGTAAGGCTGTATGCCTTCGGCAGCATCACGCATGGCCTTCTCGACACGGGCCCGGTCGTCGGGGTGGATATGCTGGAAAAGGAACGGCCCGTCCACTTTTCGCTCTTGAGGCCGGAGGCCGAAGATGCGGTAGGTTTCATCGGACCAGCGCACTTTTCCCGTAGAGAAATCGCGCTCCCAGTGGCCCACATGCGCCATCTGCTGAACGTGGGCCGACGTGGCTTCACTCTCCTTAAGCTTTCTTTCCGCTTCTTTGCGCTCGGTGATGTCCCTGATACTGGAAAGAACCATAGGCCGATCCCGATCATAGAAGACCCTTGAGCTGACCTCGGCCGGGAACTTCGAGCCGTCCTTCCGTATCAACATCTTTTCAAAGCGAAGGCTACTTCCGGAGAGCATCTTTTCCGCCTCGAAGGGTATATCCTTCTCGTTCTGGATGTCGAAGGGAGTCAATGTTTTCATCTCTTCGGCTGTATAGCCTAAGATCTCGCAGGCAGCCGGATTGGCGTGGATGAAGCGGGGGTCAGAGCCTTCTGAAATCAGTTGATGGACGACCAGGCCATCGCGAACGAGATCGAAGAGCATCTGATAGGGAATGGAATGAGGGCGGCCCTTTTTTATCGTTGTCCTCCTTACCGGAAGGGAGTCTCCCATAAATACCTGATTATTCCGTGATTACCTGTATTCTACTACATACAGCGAAGCGGGTCAAAGACGGCAAATAGGCCATTGCCCCGGTAAGGGCGGGTTTCTGCTTTGCATGGTTGCGTCTGACCGGGGAACTTGGTGACGGACAGAACCGGGCGTGTTATCCTGCGGGTCACTCAAGGTAAGCACTGCGGAGGTTTATCCTGATCAGGGCATTGAGTGGGCACGGGAGACTTTGAAGGAAGCAGAGGGAAAAGTGGTATCGATCGCAGCGCGAAACGGTCCCGAAGGGAAATAATCCTCGCAAAACCGCGTCAATCCTATAGTTTACTTTACGGAACGGACAATGAATATGGCAATCCGCTGCAAGCTTGTCAAATATAGGAGCGCCGGAGGCAAAAAAACCTTGACAAACAAAAAGACAGCCGGTATATTGGGTCTTAGTGGGAAAGTGTGGTATAAGGTGGGATAAATGTTCTCAGGCAGATATGAGTACGCGATAGACGACAAGGGAAGGCTCAGCATCCCCGCAAAATTCAGGGAGGCCCTGGCATCCCACCGCGGTAAGGCCGCCAGGCGCAAAAAGGCGGCTGCGGGCGCGCCCGAGCTGAAGCTGATACTGACCAATCTCGACGGTTGCATCGTCGCCTATTCCGAGAATGAATGGGAAGAGGTCCAGGGACGGATAGAACGGTCGGGTGTTACCAAAAAAGAGGCAAAAAACTTCCTTAGGTTTTTCTATTCCGGCGTATCCGAGTGCCCCATCGACAGGCTCGGGAGAATGCTCATACCCCAGTCCCTTAGAAACTACGGGGCAATAAGGAAGAACGTGGTTATTGTCGGGATGAACAGGAAGATAGAGATATGGGCGGAAGAGGCATGGACCGAGCTGGTGAAACGGGCGACTTCGGATATGGAAAAGTTGACCGATATAGCGTCGGAACTCGGTCTTTGACGGGGCGTGGCCATATTCCCGTTCTTCTGGGCGAGGTAGCAGACAATCTAATTTACACTGACGATGGGTTGCTGGTGGACGCGACCATCGGGGGTGGGGGACACGGATACTACCTGTTGGGAAAATACCGGGGCCTTAGGCTCGTCGGCATAGATGCGGATGAAGAAGCGCTGGCCTTGGCCGCGGAAAATCTGGCGCCCTTTAAGGACCGGGTGCTTCTGAAAAAGGGCAACTTCAGGGACCTGGCAAGCATACTGGGTGCGGAGGGCATCAAAGAGGTCGATGCGGTCCTTTTCGACCTCGGCATATCCATGTACCAGATGTCGGGCCGCAGGGGCTTCAGCTTCAGCGACGAGACCGAGCTCGACATGCGGATTGACCGGGATGAAGCGCTCACAGCCCGGCGGGTGGTGAACGAGTATGATTATCGCACCCTTGTGCGCATCATCAAAGATTATGGCGAGGAAAGGGACGCCGTGAAGATAGCGCGGGCCATCATCGAGGCGAGGAAGAAGGGACCCGTCACGTCAGCGAAGGCCTTGGCCGGTATTGTAGCGAGCGCTAAGAAAGGACGGGGGAAAATACATCCTGCTACGAAAACCTTTCAAGCCATAAGGATAGAAGTGAACGGGGAGCTTACGAATCTCGGGAAGGGCCTTCAGGACGCGGCCGACGTGGTGAAAAGGTCCGGGAGGATCGGCGTTATTACCTTTCATTCCCTCGAAGACCGGATGGTTAAAAGGTTCTTCAAGGATAGCCCGGCTCTTTCACCGACGACGAAAAAACCGATCAAACCCGGCAGGGAGGAGATCAGGATGAACCGAAACGCAAGGAGCGCCAAGCTGAGGATTGCAGAGAAGCTATGATCACGAGGGCCGTAAGCGGCAGACACGCCTATATCAGAGTCGAGCACACACGCTACATGCAGTCGCGGCTGTCGCCCCTGTGCGTCGTTGGGGCGGTCCTCGCATGTGCCGCTTTGGTCCTTGCCTTCTTCTTCCTGACCGGCGCCTACGAAGAGACGAGGGGCCGCTTCATGGAGAGGCTCAAGATGGAAAAAGAGCTTGTCGAGGTGAACAAGGCCCTCAAGATGGAGCTTGCAGCCGTCACGCAGAAGGGCTACGTGGAGTTTGCCGCCCGTGAGAGACTCGGCCTGAAGCGGCCGAACGATAAAGAGGTGGTGGTCTTGAGATGAACAAGAAGTCCAAAAAAAGGGCTTTCCTTGTTTGTACGGTCTTGTGCCTCCTCTATGCTGTTGTTGCTTTTCGGTTGCCAGAGAAAATGAGTATGAGAAGGATTTCAGCGGAAGAGATAGCACCCTCAAAGGGTACGCTCTTGCCCGTTCCGGATGCTGACATTGACCGCAACGCCCCTCCATCCCAAAGGGCTCTATCCCCCATCCCTGTGACTCCCCTATCCGCAGAGACAAGTGATGCAGCGATGGGACCGGATGTTACGCAGACGTCCGTCCCCGAAAGAGAAAGTTTGTCTGCAGATATCAGCCAGTCAGGGATAGAGCCCTCCCTCCTAATTTGCATACCGGTGGTCTGCTACGCGTTGAAGGAAGGATGGTTGGACAAAGAGGGTTTGATTTTGGGGAAAAAGGATGCGTACAATAATGTCACGTGGAAGAAACCTCTCGAAATCCTTAAGGATCGCGACGAGGACGGCATAAGGAGTATTCTTAGTACAATAGGGCAAAAACGAGTATTGGAGTTTATGGAAAAAGAGGGCATCAGCCCCCCGCCGGGGCTCGACCCCGGAGAGATAATTCTCGGGAAGGGGTATCGGGTCGATGCGAAAAGACTGTTGGCCCTTTATAACAAGTACGTCGGTGCCCAGTGCGACGGGCTCTTCCCTTACTCGCTAGGACAGACCGGCATTGCCAGGGGGAAATACGGCTTCGAGATGACGAAAGGCGAAGACGAGATTAATAACGGCGGGAAAACGGCGGAGACGGAGTGGATGATGCCAAATCTCGCGAACCTGCCGATGAGGCTTGCAATCGACAGGCTCTCAGTCCATACGACCAGAATAAAGGTATACGGCAACGGGCATGTAACGGGCCAGTCGCCGAAGGCCTTCGAAAGGCTGAAAGGGGAGCAGGAGTGCGTCATCCAGGGGAGGGCCGGAAACGAATGAGGCTCACCGAACTCCTGGCCGGCCTTCCGGTAACCGCGATGAGGGGCGTTTTACCGGACGGACAGGAGATCACCGGGATCACCAAGGACTCCAGGGAGGTCCGGCCGGGGTCCGTCTTCTTCGTCACTGGATCGAGCAGGCCCTATTTGACCGAGGCGCTGGCGAGACAAGCTTCGGTGATCGTTTCCGAGGAACCCCTGCCCGAACCTGTGCCCTGTCTCGTCCTAACGGGCGATGCTCGGCTCCTCCTCGCGCGGGCGGCCGCCAGGTTCTACGGCTTTCCATCGCGGCGCATGAGCGTCACCGGGATCACGGGCACCAACGGGAAAACGACCGTCACCTACCTCATGGAGTCGATCATACGGGAATCGGGGGCAAAGGCGGGTGTTATCGGCACCATCTCCTACCGCTATGACAATCATGAGTTGAAAGGGTCGAATACAACGCCCGAATCCGTAGAGATCCAATCGCTCCTGGCTGACATGACCGGGAAGGGAGTTGAATACGCAATTATGGAGGTCTCCTCTCACGCCCTCGATCAGGGCAGGGTGGAGGGGGTCGATTTCGACTGCGCCGTATTTACGAACCTCACCCATGACCACCTCGATTACCACGGCGACCTAAAGCGTTACAGGCAGGCAAAATCCCTCCTCTTCCATCGCTACCTCAGGGAGAGCGCCAAGGAGAGGAAATGGGCTCTCATCAATATCGATGATCCGAGCGCGCAGTCCTGCGTGCCCCCGCCGCCTATAGAGACGCTGACTTACGGCGCGAAGACCGGCGCCGATGCATACCCGACCTATTTCGAAGAGACGATCGACGGCATTACCCTGGGTTTTTCCCTAAGAGACAAGCAAATGAAGGTTAAGACCCCTCTGGTGGGCCTCTTCAACGTTTCCAATATCCTGGCCGCCGCGCTCTTCGGCGAGGTCTGCGGGAAGGCGCCGGATGCCATCGCCAGGGGGATTTGCTCGGTTCAGAGTGTGCCCGGAAGACTCGACAGGGTAGCGTCGGACAGGGGTTTTTACGTTTTTGTCGACTATGCCCACACACCCGACGCTCTCGAGAAAACGATGGAAACGCTCAACCGGATCAGGCCGGGAAGGCTGATCGTTGTATTCGGGTGTGGAGGCGACAGGGACAGGACCAAAAGGCCCATCATGGGCCGGATCGCTTCGAAGCTCTCGGATTTTGCGATCATCACGTCGGACAACCCCCGCACCGAAGAGCCCCGCTCCATTATCGAGGAGATCAGGTCGGGCGTCACCGGAAGCACGTTCAAGACGATAGAGGATAGAAGAGTAGCTATAGCCGAGGCGATAGCCATGGCGAAGGAGAAGGACGTGGTGCTCGTGGCCGGCAAGGGCCATGAGGATTATCAGATTGTCGGGAAGGCCGCCTACCCCTTCAGCGACAGGGCTGTGATTGAGGAGTGCCTCCATGTGGCCGGTTGAAGCGATCATCCGTGGCGTAAACGGAAGCGCCCACAGGGTAGAGGTTGCGTCGTTCCCCGGGATATCGACGGATTCGAGGACGATAGTGCCGGGGGAGTTCTTCATACCTTTGAAGGGGCCGAACTTCGACGGCCACCTCTTCATCGACGCGGCCTTCGAGCGGGGGGGCGCCGGAAGCCTCTGCGACAGGAAGAGGCCGGAGGTGTACGGGCGGGCTAAGGGGACGGTCATACTCGTCAACGACACGAACAAGGCGCTCCTTGACCTGGCCCGGTGGAAGAGGGAAGAGACAAGCGCCACTTTCATTGCCATCACCGGCAGCAACGGCAAGACCACGACAAAGGAACTTCTCGTCCGCCTCGCGGGCGGCCTCTTCTCCATCGTAGCCAACGAAAAGAACTACAACAATCAAATAGGTGTGGCAAAGACGATGCTGGCCATCGAAGGGAGCCCGGACTACTGCATCTTCGAGATGGGCACCAATCACAGGGGGGAGATCAGGACATTGACCCGTATGGTTGAACCCCACATATCGCTGGTTACGAACATCGCCCCGTCGCACCTCGAAGGCCTCTCGGACTTGAAAGGGGTGGCCGAGGAGAAGCTCGACCTTTTCCGAGCTACCATGGCCGGAGGGACGATCTTTGTCAATGGCGACGATCCGTCGCTTTCACCTTACAGGAGGGCGGACTGTACCCTCTATACCTTCGCTATGCGGGAACCGGCGGACTTCATGCTCCACGTCGCGGCAGACAAGGGCCTCGACGGATGGGAGATTGTCCTCGACCTCAGGGGCGAGCGGTTTAAGTCTGCCACACGCCTCCTCGGCCTCCACAATCTGTACAACGTGCTGGCCGCTGCATCCCTTGCCTCTTTCATGGGCGTTCCGGGTGACTCGCTGGCAGGCATGATCGAGGGGTTCGAGCCCTACAAGGGCCGGTTCAGACCTGTGAGATCGGCTGCCGGGTACCTCGTTGTCGATGACACCTATAACGCAAACCCTGCCTCCATGGAATGGGCCATCAAGACCCTCGCCTCGCTGCCGTGCCGGGGCCGGAGGATCGCTATCCTTGGCGACATGATGGAGCTGGGTGACGGGACAGATGCATATCACCGGGGACTGAGCCGTCTCGCGAGGGCGAGCAACCTCTCGCTGATCCTGCTTTTCGGAGCCGCGATGAAGGCTGCGGCGCACGAGGCAGGCAACGGGAACGTATCCGTTTTCGAGGACAAGAAGAGTCTCATTGAATTCATCAGGAGAGAACTGGACCCTGACGATATCGTGCTGGTAAAGGGCTCGAGGGCCCTCGGTCTGGACGAGATAGTGGAGGCGTTGATTTAATGCTTTATTATCTTTTCTTTTTGTTGCACAACAAGATCACCGTTTTCAACGTATTCCGCTACATCACGTTCAGGACCGTGCTCTCCGTCCTTTCGGCGCTGGTCATAAGCTTCCTTTTAACGCCTCGGGCGATAAAGAGGTTCCAGAAATGGAAGATCAACAACGGCAAGCGGGAGGATGTGCCGGACCGGCACGAGATCAAGAAGGGAACGCCGACGATGGGGGGTTCCGTCATCCTCATAGCCACCATTATACCTTCGCTACTATGGGCCGATCTCAGGAACGAATATATCTGGATCGCGACATTGACCCTCCTCATGTTCGGCGCCATCGGCTTCATCGACGACTTCAGGAAGCTCAGGGGGCAGAAGGGGAAGGGTGTATCGGGCAGAACGAAGTTCCTCCTCCAGTGCGCGAGCGCCCTTGCGGTGAGCCTGTTGATCTATAACAAAGGGGCCTTTCTTACGCAACTGTCCATACCCTTCTTCAAACACGTCACCCCGGACATCGGCCTTCTCTACCTGGCCGTCTGCGTTCTCATCATAGTGGCGACTTCGAACGGCGTAAACCTGACGGACGGGCTTGACGGGCTGGCCATCGGGCCGGTCCTGACCGTTTGCACCACCTTCTTGCTCTTCGCTTACCTCGCGGGAAACATAAAGTTCGCCCAGTACCTCCAAATCTTCTACGTGAGGGGAGCCGGGGAGCTGACTATACTGTGCGGGGCTATGCTCGGCGCGGGTATAGGCTTCCTCTGGTACAACGCGTACCCGGCGGAGCTATTCATGGGCGATACGGGCTCCCTCTCCCTGGGCGCCGGACTAGGGGTGATCGCCGTCATGATCAAGCAGGAGTTCCTCCTGGTGATAGTGGGAGGTATATTCGTGATGGAGGCCTTTTCTGTAATCATCCAGGTGCTGTCTTTCAAATGGAGAGGCAAGAGGGTCTTCCGCATGGCGCCCATTCACCATCATTTCGAGCTGAAGGGGTGGAACGAGGAGAAGATAGTGGTCCGTTTCTGGATCATCTCGGTAATACTGGGCCTTCTGGCCATGAGCACGTTGAAGCTGAGGTAAAGGAGAGATGAAAGACGCCCCGCCCATCCCGGATCGAGTCCTCGTCGCAGGTCTTGGGGCAAGCGGCGTCTCCGTTGTAAAGCTCCTGGCCCGTCTAGGCAAAAGGGTAACCGCCACCGATGTGAAGGGCGAGGAGGAATTGTCCGGCCCGCTGAAGGAACTGGAAGGGGTCCCTTTCGAGGGCAGGTTCGGCGGGCACTCGGCGCAGGACTTTTTCGACCACGAGCTTATCGTCGTGAGCCCCGGCATGGCGAGCAACCATAAGCTCTTAGAGGCGGCGAGGCGGAACGGGTCAAGGGTGATCGGAGAGATCGAGTTGGCGTCGCGCCTTATAGAAGAGCCGATCATAGGGATTACCGGCACGAACGGCAAAACGACGACCACCACGCTGCTGGGCCGCCTTTTCAGCGCCGTCTTCCCCGATGTCTTCGTCGGAGGCAACATAGGCGACCCTCTCGTCAACTATGTGCTCTCCGGCCGCAAGGCCCGCGTGGTCATTGCCGAGATAAGCAGCTTTCAACTCGAGACGATCGAGACCTTCAGGCCCCGCACTGCAATTCTCCTTAATATCACCGAGGACCATCTCGACAGGTATCCTTCCTTTTCCGCCTACAGGTCGGCAAAGATGAGGATCTTCGAGAACCAGAGCGCCCCAGACGAGGCCCTCGTCTCGAAAGAGATTGAAGAGATGGGCCCGGTAGCGGCAAGGCCGTATTACTTCTCGGCCCGTTCCAAGCTGGAAGAGGGCGCTTTCGTGGATGGGGACTTGCTCCACGTGCGCGTCGCAGGCAGCGCGTTCTCTTACAGGCGAGATCTTTCGCCCCTAGTCGGCGTCCACAACACCGAGAACATTCTCTGCGCTCTTCTGGCGGCACAAATCTGGGGTATCTGCGGCGAGGCCGCCGAAAAGACCTTACGGGAGTTCAAAGGGCTGCCCCACAGGATTGAGTTCGTGAGGGAGGTAAGGGGCGTCAGGTTTTACAACGACTCCAAGGCAACGAATGTGGATGCCACGAGAAAGGCCCTGGAGAGCTTGAACAACGGGGTCATCCTCGTCGCAGGAGGGAAGGACAAGGGGGGAAGCTACGGCTTTATTGCGCCTCTCGCGCGCTCCGTCAAGGCCCTGGTGCTTATCGGGGAAGCAAGGCCGAGGATCGAGGCGGAGCTTGGCCAGCACATTCCGACTTACGGAGAAGAAGGTCTGGAGAAGGCCGTTGAGCGGGCTCTCGTCCTTGCAAGAAGGGGGGATACGGTCCTCTTCTCGCCCATGTGCTCGAGCTTCGACATGTTTGAAAGCTATAAGGCCCGGGGAGATGCTTTCAGAAAGATCGTGGAGGCGCTGTGAGGAGAGTAACCGTCCTGGTCATCGCCTTTCTTTTCTTCTCCTGCCTGTTCAGGGAGATAACCGTGACCAAGACCTTTATGCTCTGTCTCGTCATGGCATCGGCCTACGCCCTGTCAAAGGTCAAGCCCCGGTACGTGCTCGCCTCGAAATACCCTGTCATAGGGCTCTGCCTCGCCTTCTCGCCCGTGCTTGTTATCTATCCGGCCTTACGCTCCTTGCAGGCGGCCGCGGCCGTCGCCATGCTTCTTGCCTTTTACAGCATCGCCCTTTTCGTGGCGACCACGGAGGAGAAAGGCAGAAAGGTCTACAAGGAGGTCGTGGGTCTGTCCCTGCTGTACGGGGCATCCACCCTCAACCTCGTCTTGACCGGGCATGCCGAACTGATGCTGCCCCTCTCCATCTCCATGCTCCTCTTTCTTTTTATCATCGATCGGATGAAGATCGTGCCGGTCGTTGCTGCATACGCAGCGGCTTGCACAATCTTCCTCGCAGCCACCGGCGTCTTCGTCTTCGGCGGCGATTTGCTTTTCAGCGACGCCGCGCGCTATACGCTTATCGCGTGCGCCTTCTGCCTCCTTCTCATGACCTTTGTGTCCTTTTTGAAGAGGACGGATTTTGTCTCTTTCCTCGCCTTTTTCAGCCTCCTGTATGTTTCGGTCGATGTCCTCATGTCCGTCGGCCTCAAGCTGAACGGTATACTCCTCCACCAGCCCGTCCTCGGGCTCTTCGTAGTCGGCCCCCTCATGGGAATGGTGATGAAAGGAGGAAAAGAGCGGCCATGAAGCTCCTAATCGCAGCAGGAGGAACAGGGGGGCATATCTTCCCCGGCATTTCGGTGGCTGAGGCATTCACGGCCGAGAAGACAGGGGAGATACTTTTTGCCGGAACTCCGTACGGGCTCGAAGGGAAACTCATCCCACCGGCAGGCTACAGGCTTGTCAACATAGAAGCAAGACCCTTCACGGGCAGGAGCGCCACCGCGAAAGCGGCTACGCTGATTGCCGTCCTTCGGGGCACGCTCCAGTCATTGCAATTGATAAGGTTGGAGAAGCCCGATGCAGTACTTGGCATGGGTGGGTTTACCTCCGTCCCCGTTTTGCTGGCGGGCCTGTTCTTGCGGGTTCCCTGCTTCATCCACGAGCAGAATGTCTTCCCCGGTATGGCTAACAGGCTGCTGGCACGAAAAGTAAACGCTACCTTCGTAAGCTTTGCGGAGACCTCCCGATACGTCAACGCCAGAAAGGTGGTCCACACGGGCAACCCAATCAGGAAGACCGTGCGGGGCAGGCGGCAGCCGAAGGAGGCTTCCCCTTTCGCGATATTCGTTTTTGGCGGAAGCAGGGGGGCAAGGAGCATCAACGATGCGGTCCTGGATCTGCTGACCTATCTCGAAAACGGCAGATCCACGGCGCTTTACCACCAGACGGGGGCCGAGGACTACAGCCGCGTCCTTGCGGGCTACGCCGCCTCGAACACGATCCATGAGGTATTTCCCTTTACCGACAGCATGGAGAAATACTACAACCTGGCAGACGTCGTCATCTCGAGAGCGGGGGCCTCGACTATCTTCGAGCTGTCCTATTTCAGGAAGCCGGCCGTCTTCGTGCCTTATCCCTATGCCGCAGGCGGGCATCAAGGGAAAAACGCGTCCTACGTCGCGGCCATAGGCGGCGGCTGCACTATAGAGAACGGCGAAGTCTCCGGCAAAAGCTTATCTGCGGCCCTCGAAAAGCTGCGGGATCATCCGGAGGAACTACGCCGCATGGGAGAGAATATCGGGTCCATCTACGTTGAAGACGCGGAAAAAAGGGTAATGCGGGGGATTCAGGAAAGTGTTTAACAAGATCAAGAATATCCATTTTGTCGGCATCGGCGGCGTAGGGATGAGCGGCATAGCCGAAGTGCTCCTTAACCTGGGTTTTCGGGTGACCGGCTCGGACCTGAGAAAAACGGACATTACTGGCAGACTCGCGGAGCTCGGGGCAAGGATCTTTTACGACCACAGGGCAGAGAACGTCAGGGACGCCCATGTCGTGGTCGTGTCTTCGGCGGTGAGGGCGGACAACCCGGAGGTTCGGGAGGCGAAAACGCTCGCCATACCCGTAATCCAAAGGGCCGAGATGCTCGCCGAGCTGATGCGCATGAAGTACAGCGTAGGGGTGGCTGGTGCCCATGGAAAGACGACCACGACCTCTCTGGTCGCGTCTGTGATAAGAAGCGCCGGCCTGGACCCGACTTGCGTTATAGGAGGAAGGCTCAACAGCCTGGGCACCAACGCCAAGCTCGGCTCGAGCCAGTACCTCGTTGCCGAGGCGGACGAAAGCGACGGCACTTTTCTCATGCTTTTTCCGACTATAGCGGTAGTGACCAATGTGGACCGCGAACATCTAGACTTTTACAAGGACATGGAAGATATCAAGAGCGCCTTTCTTGCGTACATGAACAAGGTGCCCTTTTTCGGCCTGGTCATTCTTTGCATCGACAACGGCAACCTTGCAAGCCTCATCCCTTCGCTCAAGAGAAGGTATATGACGTACGGCCTTTCGCAAAAGGCCGATCTGAGGGCGGTCGACCTCCGTCACGACGGCTTCAGCACGCACTTCCGGGTGCTTCACCGGGACAGGAACCTGGGAGATGTGAACCTCGCCATACCGGGGGTGCACAACGTAGTGAACGCTCTTGCCGCGATAGCCGTAGGTATGGAGCTCGATATCGGTTTCGACGTTATGAAGGAAGCCCTCGGCCAGTTCTCCGGCATACACAGAAGGCTGGAGTTGAAATGGGACGGGGAGGTCAAACTGGTTGACGACTACGGCCACCACCCTACGGAGATAAGGGCCACGCTAAGGGCGCTGCGCGAGCTCTGGCAGGGGAGGATACTGGTTGTTTTTCAACCTCATCGCTACTCGAGGACAAAGGCTCTCCTCGGAGAATTCGTCGCGTCCTTTGCCGACGCCGATGTCCTCTTCGTAACCGAGATATACGCCGCCTCCGAGGACAGGATAGATGGCGTCTCGGGGGAGTATCTGGCCGGGCACATACGGTCGGGGGGGCATCCAAACGTGATCTTTGTTCCTACGAAAGAGGAGGCAGTCAGTCGTATACTCGGTGTTGCATGCGCGGGCGATATGGTGGTTACCCTCGGCGCAGGCGACGTATATAAAGTTGCGGAGGAGCTTTCAGACCTGTGGAGCCGCAAGGAGTAGGGGGCCGGTTGGTGAGAAATGCGCCGATGAAGAGGTACACGTCCATGAAGGTGGGGGGCCCTGTCCCTTACCTCTTCTATCCCGAAGATGCGGCGGCTGTGGCGGGAGCTATCGGCTGGCTCACAGGAAGGAACCTGCCTTTCAGGTTTTTAGGCAAAGGGACGAACGTGATCGTGTCAGACCAGGGGTCCCCCATTGGGGTTATCCGGACAACCGGGCTGAAGCGCCTCCGTTTCAAGAAGACGGAAAAAGGCGCATCCGTCGAGGCAGGCGCAGGCCTGCCCCTCATGGGCCTCATCAAGGCCTGCGCGGCGCGGGGGCTTTCGGGTCTGGAGAGACTCTACGGTATTCCGGGTACCGTGGGCGGAGCGATCAAGATGAATGCGGGAAGCTTCGGCGTCGCCGTCTCGGACTGCCTGGCGTCAGTCGTCTGCCTCGATGAAAGGGGTGCCGCGCGGAACATGCGATCGAGAGAGATGACCTTCGGCTACAGGAGCTCGTCGGTCCGTGATAGGGAGTGCATCGTCGAGGCGACCTTCGAACTCACCAGGGGCGACCGGTCGCAGATAGAGGAGGAGATGGAGTACGTATGGCGCCGGAGACTGGAGAAGCATCCGATGGGTATGCCCTCCGCCGGCTCCGTCTTCAAGAACGGCAATGACGGGCCCGCCTGGAGGCATATCGACCGTGCGGGGCTCCGGGGCTTCTCGATCGGCAAGGCCTGTATCTCAGAAAAGCATCCGAATTTTATAGTGAATATGGGCGGCGCCTCGGCGTCGGAGGTGAAGCGCGTCATAGATACGGTAAAAACGAGAGTGCGCGAGACGACGGGCGTCACCCTTGAGGAAGAGGTGGAATTCTGGGGGTTTGATGACCGAGCGTGAAGACTTCAAGGAAAAGAGGGTTGCCGTCCTCATGGGCGGACGCTCCTCGGAGCGCGAGATATCGCTTAAGAGCGGGCAGGCGGTCCTCGCGAGCTTGCTCAGGTCGGGCTACGAGGCCGTAGGGATCGATGCGGGAACCGATTTGCCCGAGATTTTGAGGAAGGAACGGGTCGGTGTCGCCTTCATAGCCCTGCACGGCAGGTGGGGCGAAGACGGCACGGTCCAGGGTCTCCTTGAGACGATGGCCATACCGTATACGGGCTCAGGCGTCCTCGGCTCGGCGCTTGCCATGGACAAGTGTTTAGGGAAGCTCCTCCTTATGAGCCTCGAGATCCCGACGCCGGCTTACAGGATATGCCGGTCGGAAAAAGAGTCCGATTTCCGGCTGCCCTTCGTAGTGAAGCCGGCGAGAGAGGGCTCTACCGTCGGCATATCGGTGGTCAGAAAGAGCGAGGAGCGGGATGAGGCAATCAGGGCCGCCTTCGAGTACGACAGCAAGCTGCTCATCGAGCGCTACGTCAGTGGCAGGGAGATAACGGTCGGCATAGTCAACGGCCTTGCGCTGCCCATCGTTGAGGTCAGGCCGAAATCGGGCTTCTATGACTATACCTCGAAGTACACCAAAGGCATGACCGAGTACCTCGTACCGGCCGAGATCGGTGCGGATATTGCAGAAAGGGCGCGCCTTGAGGCGCTGACAGTGTGGCGGCAGTTCGAGCTCTCGGGCTGCGTGAGAGTCGATATAATGCTGGAGAGGGATGTCCCCCTGGTTATCGATATCAATACCTCCCCCGGCATGATGGAGACGTCGCTTGTGCCGAAGGCGTGGGGACACCTGGGAAAAACCTTTGACGGGCTGGTGGAGGAAATTCTGCAGGGAGCGGCTTTGAAAGCATGAAACGAGCCATGTACTACATTCTCTTCCTGGTTCCTATGTCTCTTCTTTCCGTGCTTACCGCGATGTATCTCTTCTCACGGACGGAGCCGGTCTTTCTCCTGAAGAACGTCAGGATAACCGGGGCCGATCAGCTGCCGGAATCGGAGATCCTCTCGAGGGTATATCCCTTCCTCAAGGACAGCATCTTCGGGACCGACATGGGGAAGGTGAAGGAGTCGATCACCTCCCATCCTTTCGTCAAGGATGTCAGGGTAAAGAGGGTTTTTCCCTTCTCCATCCTGATCGAGGTGAAGGAACGGGTGCCTTCGGCGCTCTGGGTAGGACCGGGGGGCGACATACAGATCCTGGACGAGGACGGGGCGCCGTACAGGGGTCTCGGAAAGGGGAAAACCCGCGATCTCTTCGTGGTCAGCGCAATGGATAAGGCCGGAGCGAAGAGCGTCTTCAGGGAGGTCGCAGATTGGGACAGGCAGGGGATCGTAAGAAAGGACGATCTCTCGGAGGTCGTTTACAATGATGGGGATGTAACCCTTTTCAGCCTAAGCGACGGGGTAGAGATCATACTGGGGAAGGAGGAGCGGGCCGGCAGGCTGAAGCGGGCCATGGCTGTGCTCCAGGACGCGAAAAAGAGGGGGCTCCTCATCAAGTGCATCGACGCCCGTTTTGACAATGGCGCCATCGTTAAGGAGAGGAAGGGATGACATGACAGATGACGGAACTTTTCTTGTCAGCCTTGACGTCGGCAGCACGAAGATCTGCGTGGTGGTAGCCAGAATCGTGGACAATAAGGTCAACATCGCCGGTATAGGCTCCCACCCTTCGACGGGCCTGCGCAAGGGGGTAGTCGTTAATATCGACAGCACGGTCAACTCGATGAAGAAGGCCATCGAGGAAGCTGAGCTTATGGCCGGCATCAAGATCGCCGGCTGTCTCGCCGGGGTCGCCGGGGCCCACATCAAGAGCTTCAATTCGAACGGCGTCGTGGCCGTCAAGGATAAAGAGGTACGCAAGGACGATGTCGCCCGGGCCATCGATGCAGCCAAGGCGGTGCCCGTACCGGCGGACAGGGACCTCATCCACGTAGTGCCGCAGGAGTACATCGTGGACGACCAGGACGGCATAAGGGACCCGCTGGGCATGAGCGGCGTGCGCCTGGAGGTGAAGGTGCATATAGTGACCGGCTCGGTCACCGCGACCCAGAATATCGTCAAGTGCTGCTACCTTGCCGGTCTTACGGTGGAAGACCTCATCCTGGCGCAGCTAGCCTCTGCGGAGGCGACACTGACCCCGGAAGAAACGGAGATAGGCGTTGCTCTCGTCGATATCGGAGGGGGGACGAGCGACATCGCAGTCTATGCCAACGGCAGCATCAGGCATACGGCCATCCTCCCCTTCGGAGGGGCGCACATCACGAACGACATCGCCATAGGCCTGCGCACGCCGATAGAAGAAGGGGAAAAGATAAAGAAGAGGTACGGGTGCGCCCTTTCCAAAATGGTAGGGGCCAATGAGACGATCGAGGTGCCGAGCGTGGGTGGGAGAAAACCGAGGACGCTCATGCGAAAGACCCTGGCCGACATCATAGAGCCGAGGGTCGAGGAGATACTCTCGCTTGTCCATGAAGAGATCAAGAAATCGGGGTACGAAAAACTCCTGGCCTCCGGCGTCGTGCTCACGGGGGGGTGCGCCAACCTGGAGGGCATTGTCGATCTGGCCGAGGGTGTTTTCAGCCTGCCCGTGAGAAGGGGCGTGCCAATAGGCGTCGGCGGTCTCGTCGACGTGGTTAACAATCCCATATACGCAACCGGGGTCGGCCTTGTCCTCCACGGCCTGGGCGGAGGGAAGGGCAAGAACTACGAAAGGCGGGAGATATTCAAGAAATTGAGGGAGAAAGGACTGGGAAGGATAAAACGGATCTTTGACGAGATCTTTTGAGGGAGGAAGACATGTTCTACATGGACGAGAGCAATGGTTTTTCAGCAAAGCTGAAAGTCGTGGGCATCGGAGGCGGCGGCTGCAACGCCATAAACAACATGGTCGAGGCGGGTCTTTTAGGCGTGGAGTTCGTGGCCGTCAATACCGACGTCCAATCCCTCAATGCGAACAAAGCGTCTGTAAAGCTACAGATAGGCACGAAGCTGACGCGAGGACTCGGCGCCGGCGCCAACCCGGAGGTAGGGAGGCAGGCGGCCCTCGAAGACGCGGAGCAGATATCAGAACACCTGAAGGGGTCCGATATGGTCTTCATCACGTGCGGTCTCGGCGGCGGGACCGGCACGGGCGCCTCTCCTATCGTTGCGGAGATATCGAAAGAACTGGGCGTCCTCACCGTCGCGGTCGTGACGAAGCCCTTCGCCTTCGAAGGCAAGATGCGGAACTTCCAGGCGGATGACGGCCTTGTGAGGCTGAAAAGCCAGGTCGATACGTTGATCACTATACCGAACCAGAGGCTCCTATCGGTGGGGGGCAAACATTTGACGATCAAGGACGCCTTTCTTAAGGCCGACGAGGTGCTCCTTCACGCAGTGAGGAGCATATCGGACCTTATCATATCGGACGGGTACGTGAACGTCGATTTTAAGGACGTCCAGACGGTGATGCGAGAAAAGGGGCTGGCCATCATGGGGGTCGGCATGGCGTCCGGTGAGAAGAGGGCCGTAGACGCCGCGCAGAAGGCAATATCGAGCCCCCTTCTCGAAGACATCTCGATCCACGGCGCCAGAGGCGTGCTCATCAACGTGACGGGCAGCTCGAGCATGACCCTCCACGAGGTGAACGAGGCGTCGACGCTCATCCAGGAGCAGGCGCACGAAGAGGCACACGTCATCTGGGGCCTTGTCTTTGATGAGTCCATGGACGACTCGGTGAGGATCACGGTGATCGCGACCGGTTTCGAGGAGAGGGCGGCAGTGCAGGAGGAGAAGCCCGAGAAGCGGACAGAGAAGCTCTTCGACGAAAGGTCCGTGCCCTCACTGCTGAGAAGGGGCCCTAAAACGGAGGCGAGGGACGGGCGCCCGAAACCGGCGAGCATCGATCTTGACGACGACCGGTATGACATCCCGACCTTCCTAAGGAAGCAAGCCGATTGACGTCAAATCCCGTGCGCAGGCAGGCGAGCGCACGTCTTCAAACGTGCGCCAGGCCGCGCGAGCGGGGGACCATAGTCAAGAAGTGGACGAACAGGGCGCCCGTTTGCGTTGTCTATCCGAACACCTACTATGTCGGCATGTCGAACCTGGCCGTCCATCTGCTCTACCAGACAATAAACAGCCGTCCCGAAATGGTCTGCGAAAGGGCCTTTCTCGGCGGGCCCGGCAAGCCCCTTTCGGTCGAGAGCGCAAGACCCCTGGGCGCATTCGAGATCGTCTTTTTCACCCTCTCCTTTGAAATGGACTATCCCAATGTAGTCGCCATGCTGGAAAGTAGCTCCATACCCCTTGCAGCAGCCGACAGGGGCGAGGATGGGCCGATCGTCGTTGCGGGCGGCATCTGCGCCATGGCAAACCCCGAACCCCTCTCCAGCTTCTTCGACCTTTTCATTTTGGGTGATGTAGAGTCATGCCTGCCTCCTTTCATAGAGCGGTACCTCCGGATAAGAGGTAAGAGAAGGACCGAAGCGATAAAGGAGCTTGCCTCCTTCGAATGGGTCTATGAACCAACCCGTCTGGCTGTCGCCTACCGGGAAGACGGCTCGGTTGACGGGTTCACGCCTCCCGGTTTTCGCGTCAAGGTCGAGCGCCACCGGGGAAAATGCCTTGCCGCCTCGAGCATCACGAGCAGCGATACGGAGTTCGCCGACATGCTCCTCGTGGAGGGCGCCAGGGGCTGCCCCTCGGCTTGCGCCTTTTGTCTAGCGGGCAACATATACCCCTTCATCGCGGACAGGCTCGATCACATAGGCGGCGGCGTGAAGGACGTGGGCATCATCGGCGGGGGGGTCTCCTTCCACCCGAGACTGGCCGAGACCGTAAGCAGGTTGGGCTCGATGGGCTATAATGTCCATCTCCCCTCGCTCCGGCTCGACGAGGTGCCCCTTGAGGTTATAGAAATGATTGCCGGGACGATCAAGACGCTCACCTTCGGCATAGAGGCTGGGACCGAGGCCCTCCGGAGGCGGATCGGCAAGCCCTTGACGGACAGGGACATCTCCGAGCGGATCGAAGCTATAGCCGAAATGAAATCCTTCCACTTCAAGTTCTACTTTATGGTCGGCCTACCGGGCGAGCGCAGGGAGGACGTGGATGCCATCGTCGATCTCGTGAAGCACATCCTCCACATCCTCATAAAAAAAGCGAGTAAGAAGGGAAGGATCGGTGCGGTGACGGTTCACGGGAGTCCCTTCGTGCCCAAGGCGGCGACACCCTTTCAATGGGCCGCCATGGAGGAGACCAAAGAGCTGAAGGAGAGGGTGTCAATCCTCAAAAGAGGGCTCGGGAAGGTTCCGAACACGACTTTCACTCACGAATCGGTCAAGCACAGCTTTCTTCAGGCCGTCTTTGCCAGGGGGGACAGGAGGCTCAATCAGACGATCGCCGCCCTCGCACGAGGCGAGTCCTTGTCCCGCATCATGAGGGAAAGCCCGGTCAATCTCAATTTTTATGCAACGAGGGAAAGGCGGGCCGACGAGATTTTCCCATGGGACTTCATAACGGGCAGGACTGACAAGAAAACCCTCCGCCGCCGCTTCTGCCTCCTCAATATGGATTCCGGGTCGCCTATCACGGGGGAGAACCCTTGAAGAAGAGAGTCACGGCCGCCTTTTCCTGCGCCCTTTTATTTTCTGCGGCCCTCTCCGGCGTCTGTCTCGCCTTCCGGCCCGCCGATCTCGAAAGGGTCAAGGCCGTGTACCGCTGTCCCGGCTGCGACCTCTCCGGGGCTGACCTGACAGGCACGAACCTCGCTTATGCAAACCTGCAGAAGGCGAACCTTTCGCAATCAAATCTGGCCGGAGTCCAGCTCGGCCAGGCGAATCTCTCGGGGGCGAATCTCTCGGGGGCGAATCTCACCGGAGCAAAGCTCAACATGGCGAACCTCACGGGGGCGAACCTCTCGGGGGCTAAGCTGACGGGGGCGCGTTTTTACAATGCAATCCTGTCAGGAGCCGACATTTCAGGAGCAGACCTGTCGGATGCGCTCTGGGTGGATGGGAAAATGTGCAAGCCTGACTCTACGGGGGAATGCGTCAGATAGATAAAACGGAAAAGGACGGCGATGCGCCGTCCCCACGGCCGCCTTTCGTAGCGGACTATAAACCGGTCAGGACCTTGTTGGTCTTTTTGGCGAGCCTCGATATCCTTCTGGCGGCCTGGTTCTTGTGGATCACGCCTTTGGAAGAAGCCTTGTCCAGATAAGCAATGGCGGTCTTAGTGGCCTCCTCGACGTTCGCCTTGCCTTTCTCGTTCAAGGCGGCCAGCGCTTTCTTCAAATGGGTCTTCATCGTGGATTTCACGTGGGAGTTCCTGAGACGTCTCTTTTCCGCCTGGGCCGCCCTCTTTATCGCGGATTTGTTCTTCCTCAACATGTCCTCCTATTATGTTCTGCCTTAATCTATCACGTCGGGACGGTTCTCGTCAAGGTCCGGCCGGTCAATTCGATCGTTGCCCATATCGACAATAATTCCGGATGGTGAAGTCGTGGGCGCCCTCTCGACAGTGAAACCCTAGTCGGCCTGCGATGTCGCCGAAGGCAACATTTCCTCATGTCTTGCCGACAGGGATGATATAAAGGGGCTCTTCCCTTATGCCCAGAATTTCTTTGACTTCCCTGTCTTCAAAAGCCCCGATCATCACTGTGCCAAGGCCCAAGGCGACAGCCTGGAGAGAGACGTTCTGCCCCGCGTGGCCCGCTTCCATATGGACGTATCGGATGCCCCGCTGGCCGTAATGACCGGCCGTCCTGCCATATTCTGCGGCAATGACGATATCGATCGGGGCCTGTCCGACCATTTCCTGGGCAAGGGCAGCCCGGGATAATCTATTTCGCACGTCCTGCCCCCCTATTATCTCCAGGCTGTGCCCGGAAGAGGAATAATGGTAGACCCCCGGTCCCAATCCTTCCACCTCTCCCACCGCGAGATAGATCTCAAGGGGGTAAGTGGCGCCGGCCGAAGGGGCCGTTCTGCGATAGAGGTTGGTTCCTGAAGCTGCCCAGAGGAGCTGGGAAACCTGTTCCATCCCTAGGGGCTTTCCGGAATAACTTCTAACCGACCTTCGCTCGTTGAGGGCTTCTTCTATCGAGGTCGTCCCTTTTCGGTTTGCCTTCGGAAGTTTTATCTCTTTCGACATGTCGAACCGCCGCTGGTCGGCCTTTGATTCTTCTTACAGGATATCAGAAAATGAGACGTCCATCCAAAAAAATTGAAAGCGTTAGCTCAGTCGGCCTTCAAGGTTTTATGAGCTGCTCCCAGGAAGCGGCCCATCCCCGCTTTTCTGAACACGGCCGCAATAGGAGTCAGCGTTACCAGGCCACCCGGGGAGAAGATCCCCACGGCTGCCAGGATAAGGCCGAGCATCGTTAGGTGGAGAGATTTTATCCAGAGGGGAAGCCAAGTCGACGTCCAGAGGAACTCCTCGATGATCAGCATAAAAACCGCGCCGAAGATGGGCCCGAGGAATGTCCCCGTCCCGCCCAGCATGGCCATGGTTACCGGGAGGAGGGCCTTGTCGGTTCCGAATACGATCTCAGGGTCGATGTACGCGGCGTACCAAGCGTAACCGGCCCCCAGCAGCGCGGGGAATATAGAGCTCAGGATGTAGGCGCCCATCTTGTACCTGTTGACATTGATCCCGAAGGCCTCGGCCACCTCCTCGTCTTCCCGGATGCTGAAGAGGGCGAGGCCGAATCTCGACTTGGGGATCATGTAGCAGACGACAATGGTGAACAGGGCCACCGCGAGGAACATGTAATAGGTCTGGAGTGGCCTGTATCCCGGCGTGAGCGAGATGCCCTGGGTCCCCCCCGTAAACTCCCGGAGGCTGCCTGCAACCAGCTCGAACAGCTTGATAAGACCGAAATTGGCCAGGGCGAAGTACCCGCCCTTCAACCGGAGGAAGGGGTAGCTGATAAGGGCAGCAAAAATAACGGTCGAAATGACGCCCGTTGCCATGCAGAGCGCAAAGGGAGCGCCTTTCGCGTAAAGGATGGCAAAGCCGTACGCGCTGATGCCAAAGAAAGCGTAGTGTCCCAGGTTGACGTATCCGAGATACCCCGCCGTGATGTTGAAGCTCGATCCGATGCCTACGTACATGAAAAGGAGGAGCAGGAAAACGACCCAGTAGGGGTCGATAAACCTTGGCGCCAACAAAAGGGCCGCGAGCACGAGGACCCAGAATCCATTGGAGGCTGTTGCAGCCTTATTAAACATGGCGGAATAACCCTTCGGGCTTCAGGAGGAGCACGAGGACTAGGGTAAAGAAGGCTACGGCAAGGGACCAGTGGGAGCCCAGGAAGAAACCCGCAAAGGTCTCGGCTACCCCAAGAATGAGGCCGCCCACAAGGGAGCCAACGAGGCTTCCCGACCCCCCCAGCATTACTATGGCGATATAGCGGATGGTCAGAGGGAGACCGATAAAAGGACCGATCGTAAACTGCAGAACGTAGAAAACACCTGCGACGGCTGCAAGGGAGATGGCAATCCCGAAAACGAAGGTGACTACCCTGGGGACGTTGATACCGATGACCATCGCCCCCTCCCGGTTCTGGAGTATTGCCCGGATGGCCTTACCCATGAATGACTTCCTTAAATAGTAATGGAGAAAGACCGTGAGAGCGATTATCGACAGCAGGATCATCAGGCGGAGGGACGAGACGACGACGCCCCCCACGATAAAGGCGGGCATGGCGAAGGAAACGCCCTTGACAGTTGGTCCCCAGATGAAGGAGGTCGTATCCTCGATGGCCGTTGCAATGCCGACTGTGACGACGATCGACGAGAAAAGGAGCTGCCTTGGCGGTCTGTTCAGGATGGGCTTGATAAATGCCCTCTCATAGGCGAACCCCACGAGCACGAAAAGGGGGATCACCATGAGAAGGATGAGAAAAGGGTTCCAGCCTGTCGCAGCATAGACGATGTAGGTGACCAGGCCGCCCAGCATGAGGAATTCGCCGTGGGTTATGTTGAGCACGTCCGCAATGCAGAAGATGAGGGAGAGCCCGAAGGCGGCAAGGGCATAAGTGCCGCCTTGGAGCACCCCCGCGAGGACAAGCTGGATGAAGATCTGCAGCTCGGCCATTACGCTGCCCCTGCCCCTTAGGTCCGGCCTTTAAGGCGTAGGGTAGATGTGCTTGTGGGTCGCGATCTTTTTCGGACCGACTATGTAGTACTTCCCGTCGATATACTGGACGGCCAACTGCTTGAAGGCAACGGAGTGGCCTTTCTTCGGGTCGAAATACATCGGCCCGATGACGGATTCGAAGTTAACGGCCTTGATCGCTTTCATGAGATCTTCCGGTTTCAGAGAATCTGACTTGGGGACCGCCACCTCCACCACCTCCAGCGGAACGTAGTGAAGGGAAACGTCCATATATTCGTCCGGGTCGATTTTGGCTTCTTTCAGGATCTCATGGAATTTTTTCAGGTTGCCGTAAGGCATACCGGTCAGCCAGTTGTACTCCGTGGTGATGTAGTTGGCGTCCTTTCCCAGGGCGTCTGAAAAAGACTTATCGGCATGGGTGAAGTGCCACTCCCTCGGCTTCAATCCGAATTCTTTCGCCTGTTTCTTGAAAGTCACCGCAAAGGGGGTAAAAGCCGACACGTAGATGACGTCCGGGTCCGCGCTTTTCAGCTTGACAAGGATGGACGTGAAATCGGTTGTTCCTGCAGGAGCGATCTCTTTGAACACGGTCTTGAAGCCCCGTTTCTCATTGATCGGGACGGCCCCCTCATAAACCTCGCGCGTGTGGGGCGTGTCCTCGGCAACGTAACCGATGGTCTTGACCCGTTTTTCGTCCTTCAGCATCTCGAAGTAGGAGTCGGACCATGCGGTAGACAGGTTGTTGACGCCGACCATCCACTTGAACCCGCGCTCGAAGATCTGCGGCGTGTTGGCGGTCGCGAGGATCATGGGAACGTGGTACTTTTCGGATACGGCAGTCACGGGGAAGGTGATAGGACTTGACTTGGGGCCGATCAGGATGTCGCACTTGTCGATCGTCACCAAGCGCTCGTAGAACTTGACGGCTGTGGCCTGGTCGCTTTTGTCGTCATAGACTATCGTCCTGACGGGGAGCTTTTTGTTGTAGCTCTTCACGAAGAGCCCGCCCTCTTTCGTATTTACGTAGTTCTCCCAAGCTTTTACCATCCTGTCGAAGGTCCCCACATCGACCGCGTATTTTCCGGTGAGGCAAAGGGTCATGCCTATCACGATGTCCTTCTTCTCCTGGGCATTAGTCGGAAGGATGGCCGACAAAAATATCGCCGCTGCCAGAATGGAAATCACGCACGCCTTTTTCATTGCTATCCCCCAAATCCTCCTATGACGGAGTCGTTTTAATCAGGCCCCCCTTTAAAGGCCTAAATATGCCTTGCGAATCTCATCGTCCCGCAAAAGATCCTTGCTTGACCCTTCCCGCACGACCCGACCGTTTTCCAGAACATACGTCCGGTCCGATATCTCCATAGCCTGCCTGGCGTTCTGCTCCACGAGAAAAACGGTCACCCCCTCCCGGTTGATTTTTCGGATCGTGCGGAAAAGCTCGGCCACCACCATAGGCGCGAGCCCCATCGATGGCTCGTCAATGAGAAGGAGCTGCGGCAGAGACATCAACCCCCTGCCCACCGTGACCATTTGTTGCTCACCGCCGCTCAAAGTTTCTGCGAGCTGGGTTTTCCGGTCCGCGAGCCTCGGAAAAAGCGAAAAAACCCAGCGGAGCGTTTCGGGGATCCTCTTCCTCGCCTTTGGAAGGTATGCCCCGAGCTCGAGGTTCTCCAGAACCGTCATTTCCGGAAAAAGTTTCCTTCCCTCCGGGATGACGCTGATTCCCATCTCGACGGTCTTGTGGGGCGGCATATTATGGATGGGCCGGCCCAGAAACTCGATGCTGCCTGAAGTAGGGTGGATCATGCCTATGATTGTATTGATCAGGGTCGTCTTGCCCGATCCGTTCGACCCCACCATGCTTACCATCTCCCCCTGGGAGATCGTGAGCGTCGCGTCCCAGAGCACCTTGATGTCGCCGTACTGGGCTGAAACCTTCTCCACTTTCAGCATCACCTGACCTGTGCGTCGACTCCCTCGGTCCCGAGATATGCCTCTATCACGTCCTTGTTCATCGAAATCTCGTCAGGCTTCCCCTCGGCGATCAGTTCTCCGAAACTCAGGACCAGGATCCGATCGGAAAGCCCCATGACCGCCTTCATGATATGCTCTATCATGAATATAGTGACTCCCCGGCTGCGGATATCCCGTATCAGCCCCATGACGGCTTCCGTTTCTGCAGGGTTGAGGCCCGAGATCGCTTCGTCCAGAAGGAGAACCTTGGGATGCGTCGCCAGGCCGCGGGCGATCTCCAATTGTTTCCTTCCTACGAGGGTGAGGTGTTTCGCGGGAACGTTTGCCTTCTGGAGAAGGCCGGTTAACCGCAGCAGTTCAGCGCCTTGGTCTTCGATAGCGGCACCGCTTCCCCCCTTTCGCGCCTTGCCGAAGTAGAGTCCCACCAGGACGTTCTCATAGACGGTGAGACTTGAAAAAGGTCTGACAAGCTGATAGGTTCTCGATATCCCCGCGCGGCATATCTGGCGGGCCCCCTTGTTTGCAATCTCGATGTTTTCGAATTTGATGGAACCTGAGGAAGGTGGAAAAGCGCCTGCGATGATGTTGAAGAGGGTCGTCTTCCCCGCCCCGTTGGGCCCGATCAGGCCTAAAATCTCACCTGCCTTGACGGAGAAAGAAATATCGTGAAGGGCCCGCAGGCCCCCGAAATATTTCGTGACCCCTTTGACCTCTATAAGGTTCATTGCCCCCCGTGCTTTATCGGAAAGGACCCGACCGGTTTTGCTGCGCTGCAACCAAATGCAGGATATACAAATGCTGTGCGGGGTGTCAAGGAAAAAGGGAAGGGAAACAGGATCGGCAGGGCAGGAGTTTTAGCGAAAAAGGAGGTGAGACAGGATGACGCGGGTTGACGGCAGTTGGACGGATGGCTTACAATTACTTCATCATGAATGTTGAAAGGTCTTCCAGGGTTCGCATGAAGGTTTCAAGAGCGGCATGGCTGTTCCTGTGGCTGATATTCTTAGTTTTTCAGGAGGCAAATGCAGCGGGAGGAAATGACATGGAGATCTCGTCGAGCGCGTTCAAGGACGGAGGGAAGATACCTGTCCAATACGTTATGCCTGGAGCGGGCGGGAAGAATGTCTCAGTTCCCCTTTCGTGGAGGAACGTTCCGGCCGGTACGAAATCCTTCGCCCTTTCCATGGTCGATCCGCACCCTGTGGCGCAAAACTGGGTCCATTGGCTCGTGATCGATATCCCGGCGGACACCGTCTCCCTGGAGGAGGGGGCATCCAAAAAAAAGATGCCAAGGGGGTCCGTGGAGCTGAAGAACTCTTTCGGTGACGTCGGCTACGGAGGACCCCAGCCCCCGAAGGGTACCGGGGAACATCCCTATGTGTTTACGCTCTACGCCTTGAGCGTCGGGAAACTTGATCTGCCGTCCGCCGCAACGCTCCCTGCCTTCAAGAAGGCCCTGGAGGGGAAGGTCCTGGGGTCGGCGACGATCACCGGGAAATACGGGCGGTAAGCTCTATCCCTCCGGAATGGACTGCCCTTGTTCTTACGGGGCCGCGATCAGGTCGCTGTCGATGACCATCTTAGCGTAGAAGTTGATGCCTTCGAGGAGGATCATCGCCCTTTCTTCCCCTTCGAGCTCCCTTTCGAAGATACCGCCCAGTCCCTTGAAGGGGCCGTCCTTGATAAAGACCTTCTCTCCTTTCTTGAACCGCCTTTTCTCGACCCGCGCCACGCCGTCCACGAGCCTGCCTCTGATGAAGTCGATGAATTCCTCCTGGAGGGGGACCATCTTGCCTCCGAAGGTGACGATCTTATTGACGCCCCTGGCGTACTTGACCATGTGATAGTCCTCTATGGCGTGGAATTTCGCGAATATATAGTTGGGAAACATCGGCTCGACGATATCGAGGAACCGACCGTCCCGGTATTTTCTTACCCTTAGCCTTGGGTGGAGTACGTCGTATCCGGCGCTTGAGAGGTTATGGGATGCGCGATTCTCGTTCTTCGGCTTCGTGTTCACCACAAACCACTGTCTCATAAGCCAGCCTTCTTATGACGTGCCGATCAGAAGAAACTCGCGGATCTCCGTAGCTCGTGGGCCTCTATGCCCTCCATCGACAGGAGTCGTTTTTTTATATCGAGTCCAATCGTGAAGCCGCCGAGTAATCCGTCATTCCTGATTACGCGATGGCATGGTATGACAAGGGGGATAGGGTTTCTTTTCAGCGCCTGCCCTACTGCCCTCGCCGCCTCCGGTCGGCCGAGACGCAGGGCGATAGAGCGGTACGATGCGACCCTGCCGTACGGGATTCTCCTGGTTTCCTCGAGAACCCGCATGGTGAACGGCTTCAGCCCGGAAAGGTCGACGGGGAAGGTAAATTCAACCTCCTGACCCTTAAGATAATTGTCCAGAAGGCGGGCAACCGGCTCGAAGTGGCGTGGGTCCTCTTCAGCTCCGGGAAACGCCTTGCCAGCCCACGCTCTAGCGTCCGCCGGACCGCCCGAGGGAAAGAGATCAAGCTGGGCAAGATGGTCATTGCGGGCGAATAGCGCGATACTTCCGAGACGGGATTGGAGGACGCTGAATTTCATTGCACTATACCTTCTTATGCTTGGACCGGCTGGAAATCACAGGGTGTAGGATACCATAAACAGAGCCTGGATGGAAGGCCTGACGCCTTCCTTCATTCCGTTTCGAGACCTGCAGGCATGCCTCCGTTGAGGACTTGCAGCATCTCTTGGTGAACGAGACCGTTCGAGGCCACTATCTGTCCGCCGTATATGCTGAAGGGCCCCCCGGCCAGATCGGTCACTACACCCCCGGCCTCGGTCAGTATGAGCATTCCTGCCGCCATATCCCACGAGTTGAGCTTCAGCTCCCAGAAACCTTCGAACCTGCCGGCTGCGACATAGGAGAGGTTGAGCGCAGCGGAGCCGTCGCGTCTCACGGCCTGCGCCCGGTATAGGAAAGAGACGAAATGGTCGATGTTGTTCACGTTGCTCGTGTTAATGTCATAGGGAAAGCCGGTGACGAGCAGGGATTGCTTTAGCTCACCGGTCCGCGAAACCGTGAGCCTCCGGCCGTTGAGATAGGATCCTTTTCCTGCCTCAGCGAAGAAAAGCTCGTCGAATATAGGGTTGTATACTGCCCCGCAGACCACCTTTCCACCCGCCTCATATGCCACGGAGCTGCAGAAGAAAGGATAACCGTGGGCGTAGTTCGTCGTCCCGTCGATGGGGTCGATGATCCACCTGTTGCCGCCGCCGTCGAATATATTGTCTTTCTCTTCGCTTATGATGCGGTCGTTGGGAAAACGCCTGGCGATGAGGCTCATCATCCTTTCCTGGCACGCCAGGTCGACATCCGTGACGATATTGATCTCCCCCTTGTGGAAGATCGAGTGGCGTTCCCTGTAGCGCCTCTTCTGGATCCTGCCGGCTTCAAAAGCAAGGTCTACGGCAAATTCGAGAAGGTCGTTCATGCTATATGATATGCAACCGGTGCCCTATTTGCAAGGGCTGAGCGCCCTATGCATTGACATGCAAATCGGCTTGTTTTAATCTTTGCAAATGAAGGTCATTACCACTCATTTCAACGCGGACTTCGACGCCCTTTCCTCGATGGTCGCGGCCAAGAAGCTCTATCCCGACGCGATCCTGGTCTTTCCGGGCTCCCAGGAAAAGACGGTCCGCGATTTCCTCATCCGCTCGACCCTCTATTTTATGAACATCGCAAAGATCAAGGATATCGATTCCCGCAAAGTGGATACGCTCATCGTCGTCGACACCAAGCAAAAGGGAAGGATCGGCGAGTTTGCGAAGCTCGTCGAGGAGGGGCGGGTGAAGGTCCACGTGTATGATCACCATCCGCCCTCAAAAGACGACATCGAGGGGGAGATTAGGGTGACCGGCTCGTCGGGCGCGTGCGTGAGCCTCCTCGTGGACCTGCTGCGCAAAAAGGGCTGCGACATCTCGCCCGAAGAGGCAACTATCATGATGCTGGGCATCTACGAGGAGACGGGCAGCTTCCACTACCCCTCCACGACGCGGAGCGACTTCGAGGCCGCCTCGTTCCTCCTTTCGAAAGGTGGCCGCGTAGACCTTGTCGCGGATATCGTTGTAAAAGAGATGTCGCCCGAGCAGGTGCACGTGCTCAACGACCTCATAGAAGCAGCGGTGGTGCACAACGTCAACGGCCTGGACGTGGTGATCACCGAAGGCAGCACGGAGAGTTACGTGGGCGACCTGGCCGTCCTCGTGCAGAAATTCCGCGATATGGAGAACCTCAACGCAGTCTTTGCCCTTTTCCGCATGGACGATAGGGTCTACATAATAGGCAGGAGCCGCATCCCGGAGGTCGACGTGGGCCGGATACTCGCGCCCATGGGAGGGGGCGGCCACAAGGAGGCGGCGTCGGCCACCCTGAGAAAGGGCACTATCGTCGAGGCGAAATCCAGGCTTATCGAACATCTCCGCAGTATGGTCAAACCCCTGTGGGCCGCGAGGGACATCATGTTCTTTCCCGTAGTGTCGGTCGACCAGGATGCGACCATACGCCAGGCCCGCGATATCCTTACGAAATACAATATCAATTCCCTGCCTGTCACGTCGGCAAACCGGGTGGTCGGCATCATGACCAGGCAGATTGTCGAGAAGGCGGCCTTTCACCGGCTGGAAGAAATCCCGCTGCGGGAGTATATGGTAACCGATTTCTCCGTTGTCCGGCCCGCCGATTCTATAGAACGGGTGAAGGAAATCATAGTCGGCGGCAATCAGCGCTTTCTCCCCGTGACGGAGGACGGGGCCCTTGTGGGCGCCATAACGAGGACGGACCTGCTCCGTGTCCTGGAAGACGAGATCAGGAAAAGCGTGCTCGGCAAACTTGACTATCACGACGTCTACGAAAAGAGGAAGAATGTGAAAAGGCTCATGGCGGAGCGCGTGAGCGGGCCGATGCTTGACCACTTGATCGCCATGGGCCGCCTGGCGGACGAAATGGCCTATCATGCCCATCTCGTGGGCGGTTTTGTCCGGGACCTGCTGCTCAGGAACGACAACTTCGATATAGATATCGTCATAGAGGGCGATGGCATCCCTTTTGCCGAAGAGCTGGCAAAGCGCTTCGGCGCCAGGGTACGGGTACATAAGGAGTTCGGCACGGCGAAGGTACTCTTCCCCGACGGGTTCAAGGTTGACGTGGCAACCGCCAGGCTCGAGTACTACAAGGCCCCTGCCGCACTGCCCATTGTCGAGCACAGCTCTTTGAAGCTTGACCTCTATCGGAGGGATTTCACCATCAACACGCTCGCCATCTCCCTGAACAGGAACACCTTCGGTGAGCTAATCGACTTCTTCGGTGCCCAGCGGGACATAAAGGAAAAAAGCATCAGGGTGCTCCACAGTCTGAGCTTCGTGGAGGACCCTACAAGGGTCTTCCGGGCTGTCAGGTTCGAGCAGCGCTTCGGTTTCCAGATCGGGAAGTTCACCGTCAATCTCATAAAGAACGCGGTAAAGATGGATTTTCTCTCGAAGATAAAAGGCGTCAGGATATGGAGGGAGCTCTCGCTCTCCCTCCTTGAGGCGGACCCTGGGGCGATCATGAAGAGACTGCAGGAGCTTGACCTCCTCCGCTTCATCTTCCCGACCCTCGTGTTCGACGTGGAGAAAGAGAGGCTCTTCAAGGAGATGGACACGGTCCTCAAATGGTACAATCTCTCGTTCAAAGGTAGGTATAACCGCGTTTTTTACTACCTCCTCGGTCTTTCCGACCGCATGACCCTTTCGGAAGTGGGTGACTTCGCGAAAAGGCTAGGGACTCCGGAATCGGTCAGGAGAAAACTTCCTCAGGAGGCGGCCAGGGTGCGGGAGGTCATGGGAAGGCTTTCTATAGGCATCCGCTTCATGAGGAAGAGCGAGGCCTTCAGGCAGCTTGAGCTCCTGACCCAGGAAGGGCGCCTCTTCGTCATGGCCAGGACCCATTCCGACGACGTAAAGAAGGCGGTCTCGGGCTACATAACCTATGCCGAAAGCCTCCGGCCTATTGCGACCGGAGAGGACCTTAAAAAGATGGGCATCAAGGAAGGCCCGGTGTTCAGGGAGATTCTCGACGCGCTCAAAGAGGCCAAGATCGATCGGAACCTAGCAACCAGGGAGGAGGAACTGGCCTTCGTAAGAAGCTATGCAGAGGAGCGTAGTATCCCTGCAGGGGAGGTGCAATGATGCTTTTCCGAGCGCCGACCCTCGAGCTGCAGATGGAATGCTTCGAAGGGCCGCTTCCCGTCCTGATCACGCTTATCAAGCGGAACAAGATCGACATCTTCGATATCCCCATCGGCTGGATAACAGAGCAGTTCCTGGAGTATGTCGATCTGGCCAGGGAGATGAACATGCGCACCGCGGAGGACTTCATCGAAATGGCGTCCCTCCTGATCTTCATCAAGTCAAGGATGCTCCTTCCGTTGGAAGGCGAGGACCCGAGGGAGGAACTTGTCGAGAAGATCATAGAATACGAGAAGATCAGGGCTATGGCGAAGAGCCTCGACAACCTCTCCCTGCTCGGCAGGGACACCTTCGCCCGTCTGCCCGCGGTGGACGTCGGGGAAGAGGAAGACGTGCTGTCCCTGTGCACGCTCTTTCTCCAGTTGATAAAGGGCAGGCAGGAGCGTTTCCTTACCATAGGTGAAATCCGGCCTACCCTCGAGGAGAAGCTTGAGGAGATCAAGGGAGAGCTGGAGCGCGTCGGCAGATACGTCTTCAAGGTGGGGCTCGAGCAGGAGCTGCGCGAGAGAGTGGCGGCGGTCCTCGCAATACTGGAGATTGCCAAGCTGAAGCTGGCCGCTCTCTCGCAAAAGAGAGCCTTCGGGACTATAATACTAAAAAAGAGGTGAAGCCATGCCCTGGAGTCGAAAGAAAAAAGCACTCCTTATCATCCTTTCGCTGATCGTCCTGATTTTCGTTGTGTCCCTGGTTGCCGGTCTCGCCGGCAGACCTTCCGGCGACCGGATAGGCGTGGTAGAGATAGAAGGGGTCATAACCGGCTCCAAGGAAGTGATGGACGACATCGAGCGCTTCAAGGAAGACGCCTCGATCAAGGGGGTGATCCTGAGAATAAACTCGCCCGGAGGGGCGGTGGGCCCGACGCAGGAAATTTACAGGGAAGTTGAAAAGCTCAGGGAGAAGAAGAAAGTCTACGTCTCGATGGGCACCACGTGCGCGTCCGGCGGCTACTACATAGCTTCGGCCGCTGAGAAGCTCTATGCGAACCCGTCGACCATCACGGGCAGCATCGGCGTGATCATGCATCTCATGATAGCCCAGGAGGTGCTTAAGAAGATAGGGCTCAAAAGCAACACCATCAAGGCGGGCGAGTTCAAGGACGTCGGTTCGCCGTTCCGGGATATGACGCCTGCTGAAAGGGAGTACATGGACGGCATAGTCATGAATATTTACGAGCAGTTCATGAAAGATATATCAACCGGAAGGAAGATGGAACTCGAGAAAGTGAAGAAGCTCGCCGAGGGCAGGATCTATACGGGAAGCCAGGCAAAGAACGCGGGTTTGGTGGACGCCCTGGGGAATTTCTACGACACGGTTGATGCGCTCAAGGCTGTACTCAAGATCAAAGGAAAGCCGAACCTTGTCTACACGGAGAAGCCCTTCTCGTTCTCGAAATGGATCTTCGGCTCCCTTTCGAGAGAGCTTATGAACGCGGCCTACTCCTCGCCGTTCGCATTCCTAGCCGTCCCCTCGTCTATCCGCTGACGGTCGGCGCCCTAACGGAAGTTCTTTTCTCGCTCCGTCTCGCATTTACGTTTCTCAGGGCAGGTCTTATATTTTCTTTGAAACGGACAGGGCATGAAGCGGACGACTGCGAAAAGGCCTGAAAGGGGGCGGGATGAGAGAAAAACTGGTGCTGGTCGTTGACGATGAAGGACTTGTCAAAGAGTACCTGGAGGCGCTCATGGGAAGGCACGGTTATCGATACGCCGCCTTCACCGACCCCAGGGAGGCCCTCGTCTTTTTCGAAATGAATACGACCAAGATAGACGTTGTAGTGGCGGACATAAAAATGCCCGAAATGTCCGGATATGATTTGGCCGGAGAGATGCTCAAAATCAACGCCGGCATTCCGGTGATCCTCATCAGCGCCTATTTCCCCTCCTTGGCCGCAGTACAGGGAACGCCCAACATCAAAAGGGTCCTGAGCAAGCCCCTTTCCTCCAAGCTGCTGCTCGATGCCGTCGAGACCGAGATCGCGGAGGCGGCCAAAAAAGCCGGCTAGTTTATATTGACAATGCAGGCCGTTCCTATTATAAGCTAGGGATGCGGCCTGGGTGGCGGAACAGGTAGACGCAAGGGACTTAAAATCCCTCGGTGCGAAAGCACCATGTCGGTTCGATCCCGATCCCAGGCATAATAATTTAGATGGATTGTAAGGGCTGAAGACCGCCATTAGATATATTGACTCGGCAAAACCGGGTTCGAGTTGAACGGTACCTTCAGGGTCTTCAATGATAGCTTTGTACGTCCTCAAGGTCTATATGTTACATTTCCTGTTCCGTCTGCTCTCCATCGATTACGCTTATTCCATCGTCCTCGTAGCCCGAAGGATGGGGGCGTTGTCGGCGGACCAACCCCCGGTCGCGCGCTCCATATAGCTTGAGGGAATAGCAAAACTCGTCCTCTCCTGAGTCGTAGGGATGCAGCTTGTATTCTTCACTTTTTCGACGTCCTCTACCTGGGAAGTTCGGGAGGAAGACATTTGTCGCAAGAATACCTGATTAACAAGAATTTAATAGGCGAGGCGGGCCTTGCTGCGCTCGATATAGTCGTCAGGCAGCCGGCGGGTCCATTGATCTGAGACCGTTGATCTTGCTTGCTGACATGGGGTATAAGACTGTAATGCGAATCGGATATTTCATCAGAAACATCGGCATTTCAGGAGGAGTAAAAGTCTTTCTCCAACACGTGCGAATGCTGAAAGAACTGGGGTGCGAGGTAGTTCTTATCACCCGGAGGATTGCAGACGATTGGGTTAGTGTACCTGATGATACCGTAATATTGAATAAGAACGATTCCGCCGAAGCGCCCGAATGCGATCTCTACGTTGCGACTGTAGCGAGCGATGTCAGACGCCTGTTCAAGAATTGGAAAGTAAGAACGGCTCACCTCTGCCAATCTTACGAGCCGGACGAATATTGGGCCAGGATAAAAGGCGAGTCCGTGCCGGAGAAGTACGAGACAAAAGAAAACATGCTCGGATGGCTCAAGAAATGCAGAAACAACCTCCACTTCAAGAGGAGGATTAGAGAATACGAAGCCACGTATCGCCTACCGACTATTAAGATTGCATGTGAAAATCCTTTCAACAGGGAGCATAAGGGTAGGGTCCAAGGGCATTCCGGATACGCTTGAAGCGATCCGCCTTATAAAAGAAAAACGGGCCGTTCATTTTACCAGGATGTCCCCCGGCCCGCCTTCAGAGAAAGAGATGGTATGTTGGCACCGGAGGCTGCAGGCTCAGGTAGGCAGGGTGGGAACTGTGCCTGAAACTTCACGTAGGGCGCAGCCGGTCCTTCGCTTACATTGCGCGCTCTTTGAAAAGAGCCCTGCCGATCTCCACGTCGGCGCCTATCCTGGCTTTCAGTTCCTCCGCGGTCTCGAATTTCATCTCGTCCCTGATCCTGGCGAGAAAATGGAGGCGTACCCTCCTTTCGTAAAGATTGCCGTCGAAATCGAGGATAAACGTCTCGATCGACCGTTTCTGCCCCTTCTCGAAAGTGGGGTTGTGACCTATGTTGGTGAGGCCGCCGTGCCTTGAGCCCTCGAAGGCCACTTCCGTGACATAGACGCCGTTTTTCGGGATGAGAGAGTAGTCGGTTTCGAGGTTGATCGTCGGGTACCCTATATCCCTGCCCCTGCCCAGCGCCCTCACTACCGTCCCTTCGATGGCAAAAGGCCTTCCCAAGAGGCGCGCGGCCGTTGACACGTCCCCTTCGGCCACTAGCCTCCTGATGCGATTGCTCCCTACCTTCTCTCCCTCCAGGGTGATGGGACCGACCGTCTCGACGAAGAAACCGGCTTTGTGCCCGGCCTCCTCCAGTAAAGCTATGTCGCCCCGCCCCTGCCGCCCGAACCTGAAGTCGTAGCCGACTACGAGCCCCCTTATGGCCAGCCTTTCCACAAGGATAGAGGTGATGAACGTCTCAGGGGACAGATGGGCGAATCGGACTGTAAAAGGCACAATGATGAGGACTTCAATGCCAGCCTCCTCAATGAGGCGCTTTTTTTCGGCGAGAGGAACGATTGCTGCCGATTCCCCGTGGGGTCTGAGAATATGCAGGGGGTGGGGGTTGAAAGTCATAAGCATAGAAGTGCCGGAAAGGGCTTTGGCATTCGCTTTTACCCTCTCGATGATCCGCCTGTGACCTATGTGGATCCCGTCATAGTTTCCGATGGTCAGCACGGGATTTTTGAACTTCTCCTCAATATCGAGCGACTCGAATACGCGCATCTTGACCTCTTGACATCGGGCGGCTTTTCTCTATAATCTAAAAGAGCGCCGAAGTGGCGGAATTGGCAGACGCGCCAGGTTCAGGGTCTGGTAGGCGAACGCCTGTAGGGGTTCGAGTCCCCTCTTCGGCACCATAGAATAGAAAGAAGTCGGTTGCCCCTAACCTTCCTAAAATCTAGTATTATGAAGTATAGCATTTCCGGGGTGCAAAAAAAACGGGCCGCCAGCGGCCTTCCCGGACCATTACGGGGGTCTTGAGATGATCGGATGGACAAGAGTGCGATACCTCGCGCCTGCGGCATGCGCCCTGGTATTATGCAGCCTCATAGGGAAAGGAACATGCCTCGCCTCGCCGGACGTTCCTGCTGCGGGGCTGAAAGATACGGCAAAACAGGTCGCAACGTCTAGAGGGACAAAGCAAAAGGCCGATTCCTACGCCCGGCAGATAACAAGACGGGGAAAGACGATCGTCGTCTCAAGAGCCCTTGCCGATGATGTGAAAAAGGATAATCAGATAGTCCTGTCCACCGTTGCGATCAAGACGCGCCTGGACAAGAACGGAGACCTCGCCGGCTACGAGCTTGTCCAGGTGGACAAGGGGAGCATCCCGGAAAATGTCGGTTTCAGACCGGGCGACCGGATCATCGCAGTCAACGGCATACCCGCCCGGGCCTTTGCGGCGAACGAGGGCTCCCTCCGGTCGGCCAGTCGGTTCGAGGTGACTCTGCTCAGGAAGGGCAGAACAAGAAGGATGGTCCTGGAGATCCGGGACACAGGCAGGTAAGAGCGAAGATCGCGGGACACTTCCCTTCCGCGGAAGGCAGGCCTATCCGGTTATCAGCCCCTCATTCATGCTGCCTGTCCTGTACCCCTTAAGATCGAGCGTCACATAAAGAAAGCCGGCCTCAGTCAGCGCGTCGGCAATCTCGTCCCTCAACGCCATCACCTTTTCGAAGTCCTCATCCAGAACCTCGATCCTGGCGACCTGGCCGTGATATCGGACCCTTACCTGTCCTATCCCCAGGGAGCGCAAGAATTCCTCGGCGCGCTCTATCTTTTTGAGCACATTCGCCTCTATCCTGGTCCCGTAAGGTATCCTGGAGGCAAGGCACGCCAATGAGGGCTTATCGTGGGTAGAAAGGCCCAGGGCGGCCGAGACCTCCCTGATCTCGCTTTTCGTCAGGCCTGCATCAAGGAGCGGGCTTGCAACGAGAAGCTCCTTACCCGCGCGGCGGCCGGGCCGGTAGTCCGTCCGGTCGTCGACGTTGGAGCCTTCCAGCACCTGATCGAAGCCCCTCTTTCTCGCGATTTCCCAGGCCCGGCCGAAAAGATGCAGCTTGCAGTAATAGCAACGCTCGCTCGTGTTGCTGAGGAAACAATCGTCGCCCATCTCATCGGTTTCGATAATCTCCCAGCCTATGCCGGATGCCCGGGCGAAAGCGACCGCCTCCTCGATCTCACGCTCCGGATAGGTCTCGGACCTTGCGATAAGGGCCAGGACATTCTCCTTCCCCAGGGCGTCGGCAGCGGTTTTGAGAAGGAGTGTGCTGTCCACACCCCCGGAATAACATACAACGACCCTGCCGAGGCTCTTGAGGCCGGCCTTGAGGTCCTGGTACTTTTTTTGCCCTGTCATTGCAATGACTATATCATATATCGGATTGTTTTCGACATACCCCGCTGGTATAATTGCTTATGCCCCTTGCCTTCAATTCCATAAGCCACGGCGAGCTTGCCTTCGGTTTCTTCAACATAGAGACGGACCTTCTCCTGCTCGATACCTATTTCATATTCGCCTCCGACTTCTGCAACCATGTGGCGGCAATGGCGGAGGGCCGGCCCGGCAGCGACCTCAGGATGGAATGGGAGGTGTACAGACTCAAGGAAGAGCAGATAGGGAGCCTGGCGGGGGCCATCCACGGCGTGGACCTGAGGGGTTTCATCGGCGATGTATACCGCCTATTCCCCTTCCCCAGGGACATGGAGGCGTTCGCGCAAAACCCCGAAGGCGCAGGCACGCAAAGCATAGTCAGAAAGCTGATCGAGCGCTACGAAAAAGCCAGCCTTGTGCCGGTCGTTGCCGATGCCACCGGCTCTACGGTTGAGATCGGGGACTACCTTTTCAGCAGGGAGGAGTTCCACGACCTCCTCCGCTACGTATGGGGAGGAGGCTATCCGAACTGGAAGGCCGGCATCAGGCCCGACTACCTGGTCGGAATGAAGGAAAAGGTCGGCGCCTCCGGCCACCCCCTCTTTGACGGATTTTGGTCGTCCATTTGATTTTCACTCCCGCCGCGGGTATATTAAGAAGTTATGGACGAGCCCATTATGGAGATGTGCCTGGACGAGGCCATGCGCGCTTTTGAGGAGGGGGAAGTTCCGGTCGGGGCGGTTATCGTCGCGGGCGACGGGAGGGTCCTGGCATCAGCCCACAACCTCACGATAAGCCTCAACTCGCCGCTTGCCCATGCGGAGCTTCTCGCCATAGGGAAGGCAGCCGAGGCGCTGAGCAACCATCGTCTCGTCGGCTGCACGCTTTTCGTGTCTAAAGAGCCCTGCCTCATGTGCGCCGGCGCCGTCCAGGAGGCACGGATAAAAAGGGTAGTCTTCGGCTGCTTCGACGCTAAAAGGGGCGCCTTCGGCGGAAGTATGGACGCAAACGCCTTCCCGTCGAACCACAAGGTCGAAATCCGGGGCGGTGTTCTGGGTCAGAAGAGTGAAGCCTTGCTCAAACGGTTCTTTCAGCTGCGGAGGGATACCGAAGCGGTCATAACGGGGCCGACTCGAAATCGGTTGTTCGCCTGATAAGCGGACCGGGGGTTCGAATCCCTCTCCCTCCGCCATTTTTCCCGCATAAATACTCAGATCATGGTCGTGGCAAGGGGGGATCCATAAAATGGATGGGTAACCGGGAGATACCAAGATATCTTAACAATGCAGGGTAATGGGCGTCGATGAGTCCCATAGAAGGTACCTGGACGGTCAATTCCACTCCCGTTGCGATTCCACCGGTGTTGCTCCTCGGCCCCGGCCATCCTTTCTGGCTGTTCGAAGTCGGCCTTCTGTAATAACAGTATATTCGCAACTAGTCGTCTCTCTTCACTCGTGATGCCCGTTCTCGTTAGTGCTGTTTTCCGGGTTCCGGGCCAGATCCTCCAGGTCTCGTGTCTGTTCTTCCATTTGCCGAATACATTGTCTGAGCGTTTCGACTCCTCGCAGGACATCCGCTATGGTCTTCTCGACGGTCTCGAACGAAAGATGAGGTGAAAAAGGAGAGGACTGTACCCCTGCCTTGATGATCCGGCCGGATATATCCGTGTGCCAGGACTGTATCAGGACCGCATCGAGAGTGGTCTCGCGAAGGAGCAGAGCCAGGCGGGTAGCGCTTCTATGAAGGTCGACGGCATCCCGCATCCCCCGTCCGGTCGAGCAAGTCGGATCCGGTTTTGCCGGTATATTCCGCCGCGTCATATACGCAGGCACTCTATCGGGTAGCTCTGCCGTCTCCGGGTGGTACGCCCAATAAATTTCTTGCCCGCACTTTTCGCAGTACGCCTTGCACGACGCCGGGGAGTAGAGAAGGTTATACGCCCGTCCGTTGATCCATGCCCTGGGTGAGCTGGATCCGTCCCACAGGCCTCCGCTCTCGGCGACGCGCTCCTTGAAGTCCTTTTCAGATACGGCACAGGGGATGCAAAGACAGCGCGAAGCATCTTCTCCTGTACCGGTGATAAGCTCCTCTGCCAGATTACCATTTTTCATAAGAACCTCCTCTTCAGTTCATGTCAGTCAGCATACGGTCCTTTGGTTAAGGAGATATGAAGAAGACATGAAAAGAAGGTTAAAGGATGCGCTGTTGCATGATTCCTGATGTTAACGGAAAATTCATGCCGTTTTTATCACCTGTTAAAACAGGGGTGGTAGAGTCAAAATAGATGAATATTAACAATTCCCAACCAAGGAGGCCCACCCTGAACGCGTGTAAGAGTCCCCAGGAAACGATGCGCATCGATCTGCACGTCCACTCCCATCATTCCGAGCCCTCCACAGACTGGTTCATGGAGAGGTGGAACATTTCCGAGTCCTATTCCGACCCCTTCTCTATTTATGAGAAGGCCATTAAAGCCGGCATGTCCTTGGTCACTCTCACGGACCACAACAGCATCGACGGCTGCCTCCTGCTCAGGGATCGGTACGGGGACAGCGTGCTCACAGGCCTGGAATCGACGGCGAGCTTCCCCGAAGACGGGTGCAAGGTGCACATTTTGATCTACGGCATAGGCGAGAGGGAGTTTGTCGAGATCCAGGCGCTGCGAAGGGACATCTACGAACTGAGGGCCTATATCAGGGAGAAGAATCTGGCTCATTCCGTCGCCCACGCCACCCATGCGGTCGAGGCAGGCCGGCTCACAATGGGCCATCTCGAGAAGCTCATCTGCCTCTTCAACACCTTCGAGGTAATCAACGGCGGAAGGAACAGGACGGACAACACGATGTGGCACCACATCCTCCGGAACCTTACGCCTGATCGCCTCCATTCCCTCTGCAGGAAGCACTCTCTCGAGCCCTTTGATACTGAGCCGTGGATAAAGGGATTTACGGGCGGCTCCGACGACCACGGGGGAATCTTCATAGGACGGACCTTTACGGAGGCCTCGGGGAGGCGCATGGAAGATCTTCTCGAAGCCCTGAAAAACAAGGCGACCTTTGCGAGGGGAAGGTACAGCGACTACGAGACGCTCGTCTTTTCCGTCTACAAGGTGGTGCACGATTTTTCCCGTCAGGGGAGCGACAAGGCATCTCTCGCCGGCCAGATGGCGGAGATGCTCTTCGAAGGGCGGCCGGTAGGCATCGTGAACCGGTTGCGCCTCAAGAAGCTGAAATCCCTCGCAAAGAAGGGTGAACACGGCGTGTACGCCTCCCTTTACGAGCTGGCCGAGGGTCTCAGCCGCAAGAAATTTGCGACCCTCGAAGAAGCGATACGTTTCGTCTATTCGCGGACGGCCGATGTTTCTGACGGTTTCGTCAAGATCCTCTTCGGCGGAGTGAGAAAGGATACGTCAGCCCTCGATCTTTTCACCTTCATGAAGAACATCCAGGCGTCCATGCCCGGAATCCTCCTGTCCCTGCCCTTTTTCCTGTCCCTGTATCATCTCAACAGGAACAGGCAGGTCGTGAACGACCTCGGCTTTTCGCTCGGTATCGATCCGACCCGTGAGGGTCAGAGGGTGTTATGGTTCACCGACACGTTAAACGACCTGAACGGGGTCTCTTTGACGCTCCGGGAGGTTTGCCGCACCGCCTGCGAGCGCGGTCTCGACATCAAAATCGCCGCCTCGGTCGATCCCGGCCGGCACGACGTGCCCCCCAATGTCGTCAATATCCCGTCCATCGGTCAGTTCAGACTGCCCTACTATGAGACATATCGCCTTCAGGTACCGTCGGTGCTGAAGTCGCTCAGGGAGATATATCTCTTCGATCCCGACATGATCTACATATCGACGCCGGGTCCGATCGGAATGCTCGGGCTGCTGGCGGCGAAGCTCATGAACGTGAAGTGCGTGGGCTTCTACCACACGGACTTTGCATTGCAGGCCCGGCAGATAGTCGAAGATGCATCCGTGCCGCCTATGCTCGAATCCTTTACGCGATGGTTCTATTGTGCCGTGGACGAAATAAGGGTGCCCAGCGCACGCTACGTTGACATGCTGAAGGCGAGGGGGTTCGATCCGCAGAAAATTAGACACTTCAGGAGGGGCGTAGAGCTGGACGTCTTCAGGCCCCGGATAGACCCCGGTAGCACCCTCCTTCGGGACAGGTTCCGTGTCGCCGGCGGCACGACGCTCCTTTACGCGGGGCGGGTGTCGAGCGACAAGGGTCTGGACCTGCTGATCGAGGTCTTCCGGCGCCTGGCCGAAGAGCGGTCCGACCTCAGCCTCCTTGTCGTCGGGGACGGCCCCTATCTTGCCGACCTCAAGAAGAAGACGTCTTCCGGCCGGGTGGTTTTTGCGGGAAAGATCGATCACGGGGAGATGCCAGCCATCTACGCTGCCTCGGACCTCTTTGTCTTCCCCAGCGCGACGGACACCTTCGGTAGGGCGGTCCTCGAGGCCCAGGCGTGCGGCCTGCCGGCCGTCGTATCGGACGAGGGAGGCCCGCAGGAGATCATCCTGAACGGCAAGACGGGCCTCGTGGCGAGGGCCGGCGACCCTTCCGACTGGGTGGAGAAGATCGAGCTCGTCCTTCGCCTCATGGAGACATCTCCTGGCGTCTATCAGAAGATGAGGGGGGACGCGAGGGCACACGTCGTGGACAACTACGACTGGGAAGAGGCAATGGGATCGATGCTCGAAGACGCCCTTCCCGTTCGGCCCGACGTTGACAAGAAGATCGCCTGATGGCAGCGGTGGAAGCGATGCCCAATAGAACAGGACGCTCCCCGCAGGATGACGGCGCAGTTCCTCTATTGAAGCTCAGCTTCGTTATCCCCGCATACAACGAGGAGGCGTATCTGCGTGGATGTCTGGAGTCCATAATCGGCCGGATCAAAAAGAGCGCCGTCCATGCCGAGATCATAGTCGTCAACAACGGGAGCATGGACAAAACCAGGGAGAGAGGCCTCTCCTTCCCGGATGTCACGGTCGTGGATGAGCCTGCCAAGGGATTGCCGAGGGCGAGGCAGGCAGGCTACAGGGCCGCCGCGGGCGACCTGATCGCGAACGTCGACGCCGACAACCTACTGCCGGAAGGCTGGCTTGAAAGGGTCTTCGACGAGTTCTCGAAGGACGACAGCCTTGTTGCCCTGTCTGGACCGCTCGTCTACCATGATCTTTCCCGACTCGGCAGGCTCTGCACCAGGTTCTTCTATTACATCGCCTATGTCTCCTACCTATTGACCCACTATGTCCTGAAAACGGGCGGCATGCTCCAGGGAGGCAACTTCGTCCTGAGAAAATCAGCCCTCGAAACAATAGGCGGCTACAACACGGACATCGAGTTCTATGGCGAGGATACGGACATAGCCAGGCGCATGCAGGCGGCTGGCCGCATCAAGTTCACCTTCGGCCTCCCCATGTACAGTTCGGGCCGCCGGCTCGCCGAGGAGGGGGTCCTGGCCACCGCCCTGCGCTATGCGGTCAACTATCTGTGGGTATTGACCTTCAAGAGGCCGTACACCCGCATGTCAACGGAGGTCCGGCTGAAAGAAAAAGGGCCCCCGCCTCGCCTTTGTTAACGGGCGGATTTGCCGGTCTGCTTATCTATTCCCTCTCTCATCTTGCGGGGGCTGCACTGAGAAAAGGGGGGCCTTTCTTATCGGGTCGGGCGGGGTGTAGTGATATGGGGGGACGGCTTAGATGAAGGCGGCTACGAGCGACAGGAATTTCGCAGACATCTCCTGAATGTACTGATCGTTCGTGATCGCCTTTGAGGGGTCGAAGTAGCCCGTGCGGATCAGGACGGAAATAATGTCGTCGCACTTTGCCTCCTTGGGGTCATAGTTGACGAGGCAACTGCCCGTCGTCGTATTGACGGCGACGCTCCCGACACCTGCAACGGCCAGTAGCAGCGCCTCGACGGCGCACGCAGCCTCCTTATCGTTCTTCATGACGGGTGTCTTGATCCTCAACCTTCCCGGGAAATCGTGCATGTAATAGCCCATAGCCCTCCTCCATTCACGCAGCGTCGTCTTCTTCGACCTTGACGGCTTCTTCGAGCTCGCGTCTCTCCATCTTGTCCTTCGGAACAGTCGCCGATTATCATATACTCCTTTTACACTGTTATCAATCAGTCTATCGGCTGTTTGTTAACCCCGTATTTGCCGCTTGTTAATTTTTCGTAAAGTCTGCTTTTCCTTGCCCGGCCGGTTATCTCTTCTGCTGTTCTGTTTTCTTCCAACCTCTTTCTTGCCTTCCGGCCCACCCCGGCCCTCTTCGCGGATCAATCGCGATTTGACCACCTGCTCCGCCTTGAGCCAATGGTCGAGATCGCGGCCGTCGAGCCGGCCCTCTCTCATAGATCTCGTAAGCCACCGTCGATATCTCGCTCTGCAAATCCATTACACACCTCCCCGTTGTATCTTGTATAAGGTTCACCCGCCCCTCGATGGAGCATACCCGACAGGAAGTCTAATCAGTCGTAGTGAATTCCAGATAAGATTTGTGTTAATTCGCGCTAAAGCCGCGCCGTCGTCGATGGTCGCGGCCGGATCCGGGCCCATTCCAGTCCGTGTTTTCTTCCTTTTTTCTGCCCGGCCCCGGTCTTTCCCGCTGCCGGCCTTCCTTAGCCGGAGCAATCGTCAGAACCTTAACGCATTTTTCACCGCAGTCTCATTTTCTGTTAACCAACCGGACGTAGTCTATGTGCAGAAAAGAGCAGACGAGAAAACTGCAGCGAGGAGGCATACTTGAACGAATGTGATTCTGAATCCAGCAAGATCTTTGGGTTTCCATTGCCTTCCAGTGATTACCTGCCCAGAAGGCTATCGGCGGCTGCGTCCGGCGCCATCGAGAACCTGCTGTTGCTCAGGCGGCTCGACACGGTCTATCGTCAGATCGCCGAGAAGAGCAAGGCGAAGAGCTTTATCGATGAAACCCTCGAAAAATTGAAGATAAATTACGACGTGAGCGAGGCCGATCTCTCCCTCGTTCCCGGAACCGGCCCCCTGCTCGTCGTTGCAAACCACCCTTTCGGAGGAATAGAGGGCCTCATACTCGCTTCCCTTCTGCTCCGTGTCCGACCCGAGGTGAAGATCATGGCAAACTATCTGCTCGGCAGGATACCGGAGCTGGTAGACATCCTGATTTGCGTCGATCCCTTCGGAACGAAGGCGGCGGTAATGAAGAACGCGAGGCCCTTGAGGGAGGCCTTGAAATGGCTCAAGGAAGGGCACGTGCTGGCCGTCTTTCCCGCAGGCTCGGTATCCTATCTCAACCTGCGGGAGCGCAGGGTTATCGATCCTGAGTGGCATGCCGGCATCGCGAAGATAGTGCAGAAATCGCAGGCCCATGTCCTCCCTGTCTTCTTCGGCGGCGCAAACAGCCTTTTCTTTCAGATAGCCGGGATGGTTCACCCCAACGTCAGGACGGTCCTCCTTCCCCGCGAGCTGCTCAACAAGGGCAAGAAGATAATAAAAGTCAGGGTAGGCAACGTTATTCCCTTCAGGAGACTCGAGGCGTTCGGCGGCGATGAAAAGTTGATCGGGTACCTGCGCATGAGAACATATGCGCTCAAGCACCGCTGCCAGGGGGCAGCAGCAAGGGGGAGAACCATGGCAACGGCAAATTCTGCGACATTAGAAGTCGTCTCGAAAACCGCTGAACCTTACGCTATTGTCCGTGAGATAGACAACCTTCCCGGCAGCTCCTCCTGGAGTCGGATGGGTTTGCCGTTTTCCACGCGAAGGCGCACCAGATACCGAACCTCCTTTTCGAGATCGGACGCCTCCGGGAAATCACATTCCGGCAGGCCGGCGAGGGTACGGGCAGAGAGGTCGATCTCAGCCATTTCGACTTCTATTACACGCACCTTTTTCTTTGGAACACGAGAAGAAAAGAGCTCGTCGGGGCCTACCGTCTGGGGCAGGTCGACCTGATCCTTGAGCGGTTCGGCAAGAGCGGCCTCTACACGAACGCACTCTTCGACCTCAAGGATGGTTTTCTGCGCCGCGTCGATCACGGCATCGAGCTGGGCAGGTCGTTCGTTCGTGACGAGTACCAGAAACTCTACTCACCACTGCTCCTCCTCTGGAAGGGCATCGCCCGTTTCATCGCCCTCAATCCCCGGTATACACTACTATTCGGTCCCGTCACCATCAGTGGCGCCTATTCGGCCCTATCCAGGCAACTAATGGTCTCTTACATGACCCTCAATCACTATGCGCCCGACCTCGCCCGGTTCATCAAGCCAAAGACGCCCCCGAAAGGTCGATCCTTGAGGCGATTGGGTCTTGAGGACTGCGCCCGCCTGCCCGCCGATATCGATGACCTCTCTTCGCTGGTGGCCGACATAGAGGCCGACAGGAAGGGGGTACCCGTACTGCTCAGGCAGTACGTGAAGCTGGGGGGCAGGCTCATGGGTTTCAACATAGACCATTCCTTCGGAAACGGGCTGGACGGCCTTATTCTCGTCGACCTCCTCAAGTGCGACCGGAGGCTTCTCGACCGGTACATGGGCAAGGAGGGTGCCGCCGACTTCTTCGGGTACCACGAGGGGACACAGAGGGACCTGGCCTCGTAAGAGGCATTAAAGGAGCTCTGCGGCGAGTGAGGCCAGGGCGCTCCTGATCGTTTTTGCAAGTATTATATGCCCGTAAAGGGCCTGACCTTTCAGTCTCGCCACCACGTAACTCAGACCGTTTGACCCGGCATCGAGGTACGGCGAATCGATCCGCTGCCATAAGGGCCTTGTCTATACGTGGTCGATCCACCTCCTGTTCTACATCTTCACCGGGGCCCTATGCCGTCTTTGCCCGGCGGCTTTTGTGCGGTAGAAGGAAAAATTAACACAATTTTCACCGTCCGTTCATAAGGCCTTAACCGGCGTCCCTTAGAATTGACAGATACGTTGCCACGTCTGAAGGAGGCCCTTTGCAGACCGGAAGGCACATTGCGGTGGTTGAGGATGATGTCGATATCATGGAGCTTGTCTCCCTTCACCTCCGGAAAGAGCGGTTCGGTGTGACGGGTTTCCTGAACGGAACGGGCTTCCTCCGGTCCCTTGACGGCGAGCCTCCCATGCTGGTCGTTCTCGACCTTATGCTGCCCGACGTGGACGGTTTCGAGATCTGCAGGCTCCTCAGGACCAGGCCCTCCTATTCCGCGATCCCCATCATAATACTGACCGCCCGTACAGGGGAGACCGACAGGGTGCTGGGTCTCGAGCTCGGGGCAGATGACTATGTGATAAAGCCCTTCTCGCCCAGAGAGCTGACAGCCCGGGTGAAGGCGGTGCTTAGACGGACATCCAAACAGGAAGCAGTGACGGAGATGATCGACATCGACGGTCTCGTGAGGATCGATCCCCAGAAGTACGAGGTCATGGTGGAGAATACGCGGATAGACCTTACGGCGACGGAGTTCCGCATCCTCCAGCTCCTCGCATCGAAACGGGGCTGGGTCTTCTCCCGCGAGAGGATACTGACGCACCTCTGGGGAAACGATAAGATGGTCCTCGACAGGACGATCGACGTCCACATCAAGAACCTGAGAGAAAAGATGGGGAAGGCGGCGGCGCTGATAAAGAACATGCGCGGCATAGGATACAAACTGGAGGCGTGAGCGGACGTGGAAGCCCGTGCAGGTTCTACGTAACGAGCGAGTCTGAAGATTCGCAAGACACCGGATCTTGACAGGAAAATAAAAGGAGGTACCACATGAAGTGTAGTATGAGAGTTGCTTTCGCTCTGGCCGTTCTCTTAGGCGTGGCAGGCACGGCCTTCGGCGCAGCGAAGGAGCTGACGGGCGCCGGCGCGACGTTCCCCTACCCGCTCTATTCCAAGATGTTCGACGTCTACAGCAAGGAGCACGGCGTTAAGGTCAATTACCAGGCCATAGGGTCCGGGGGAGGCATACGCCAGCTCATAAACAGGACGGTTGACTTCGGCGGCTCAGACGCGATAATGACCGACGAGGAGACGAAGGCGGCCGGCGCGCCGGTCCTTCATATCCCAACCTGTGCCGGCGCCGTCGTCATCACGTACAACCTGCCGGGAAACCCAGAGATAAAGCTCACCCCCGATGTGATTGCAGACATCTTCCTCGGGCGGATAAAGAAATGGGACGACAAGCGGATCGCCGCCCAGAACCCAGGCATGGGCCTGCCGGCACTGGAGATGACCGTCGTGCACCGGTCTGACGGCAGCGGCACGACGAACATCTTCAGCAGTTATCTCGGCAAGGTGAGCAAGGACTGGAAGGAAAAAGTAGGGGCGGGGACGGCCTTGAACTGGCCGGTCGGTCTAGGGGCAAAGGGAAACCCCGGCGTGGCGGGGCTCGTAAAGCAGACGCCGGGAAGTGTAGGTTATGTCGAGCTGATCTACGCCCTGGAGAACAAGATGCCTTACGGAACGGTCAGGAACAGGAGCGGAAGGTTTATAAGACCGACGCTGGCAAGCACGAGCACTGCCGCACAGATCAGCCTGCCCGACGACATGAAGGCGGATCTCACCGATACGGCCTCCCGGGATGGCTATCCCATCGGCGGTTTTACCTTCATTCTCGTCTACAGAGACCAGAAGTACGGACAACGGACCGAGGAGCAAGCAAAAGGGGTAGTCGATCTTCTATGGTGGATGACCCACGAGGGGCAACAGTACGCGGAGCCCATGCAGTACGCCCCCCTCTCGAAGGCCGCCCAGGACAAGACGGAGAAACTGATAAGGTCGATCACGTACGGCGGCGGCAGGATGATGAAGTAGAGGGATTACAATCGGCGGACCGGGGGGAGGCCAGCCCTTCCTCCGAAGCCTTGATTGTCGTGTAGATAAGCGATGAGCTTTCTGCGCGGGACACGTCACAATGTGAATGCTCCGGCCGGGTCCCCCCCTCCATATCTCCCTGATTTGTCCTTCTTATATGTCCTCTCAAGAACCAGGCTATTTCACATGTCAACGGGTCTCTCGGTGTAGGAGCCATAATCCGGCTGCACGGGCACGTACGTCTCATTCATCAAGGGAGAGGACATGATAAAATCGGCCGTTGCCCGGTTGCAGGCTATGGGCACGTTGTATAGAACTGCGATCCGCAACAACGCCTTCACATCTACGTCGTGAGGATGGGGCTGCATCGGATCCCATAGAAATATGACCGCGTCGATCTTGCCATCAGTGATCATGGCGCCCAGTTGCTGGTCTCCGCCCAGCGGCCCTGACTTCAATCGCTCTACTTGATATTCGAATTGCTCTTCTGCAAGCCTTTTTTGGATCACTTCCTCAATCAGTCTCCCCGTTGTGCCGGTGCATACGAGTTTGTGCCTCACCAACGACCTGTAATTATATTCGAACCATTCGATTAAATCCCTCTTGCGGTTATCGTGTGCCACAAGAGCAATCGTCTTTATTGACTCCATGTTGTCTCCTCTCTTCCGTATTCTTCGCGCGCAGCTGCCCGGTCGGAAGATCCGGGCGTTCAAAGGTACGGATCTCACGTCTCGCGCAGGACGGGAAGATAGATATTGAACGCCGCGCTACCCTGTTGCCTCAAGACCCGGACTGAGCCGTTGTATCCGAGGATAACCGAGCGGATAACGCGGAACGCCCGTCGCAGGCTCTTTCTCGCCATATGGTTAGCGCCCGAGCAGGATCGATCGACATCCTTAGAACTGACCGAAAGGAGAGCACATCCACCTCCGCTACTTTTCAGAAGGGCGTTCTCTATCGGCAGCATTTTAACCAGCATCGTCACGGTGCCTCCCTTTCGGATAATCTCACTCCCGTACGCGACAAGAGTTTCAAGAGCCCGGCCCATATCTTCCCGGTCCGCCATGACTCGTACGTCCCGGTCCGCCGGTATTGCTTGAAGCTTCACCTTTTTCTCAACGGTTCCCTGCATGGCCTGCATCACGTCCCGGATGAGGTCGTTGACGTTCAGACCGCCGGCTCGTCTTCCGCCAAGGAGGTCCTTTCCCGGCCTTTTCTCCGCGTGTGAGAGCATACTACATTCATGTAATCGGGTCATCTGTTTTCGTCTCCGTGCGAACCGTTTTTTGATATCCTGTCGCCGCTCTCGACACCCTTTCAAGGTGACGGCGTAAATCTGCAGCGATTCTTGTAGGCATTTCCATCCCCCCCGAAAACTGCGGCTCCTCGTCGCGATGACGAAGCATCTCGAAGTGCTCCGTTGAGTTTTTGGCGGTTTCAGGCTTTGTAATCTTAGTATGTTCATTCATAACCTTCTCCTGGTCTTACTTCGTTTCTCGCACCCCCGGAAAGGCTCTGCGGTGTGCAATTTTGTCCCTATTGACCTGTTTACGGACTGACGTCCCGGTGAGCTGCGTTGGCGAAAAGCTCTTGCCAAGGCCCGGGCCGAAGAACTAGAACAGTGCGGGAGGTCCCCGATATGCGTGGCTGAAAAGAGTCGGTGATTCCCTGCAGACCACTCTGCCCGGACATAAGAGGTAGACTGCCGTCCCACAGCCCTGGAGGGCAAACTGGTGTGGGATTGCGGCAACAGGGTCAGTATCGCACTGGCACGTCCGCAACTCTTCGTCAGATCGGGGCGTCTCGGCCGCTCTGACCTTGGCCGCCGCAAAAAGGACCAGCAATGTGAGAAGGAGGGCGACAATCCGGGTTTGATTACTGCTCGGTATCGTGGCAGACATGATTATAATCCTTTAAATCAGCCCTCGGGGGCTCCATTGTGAGAGAGCAAACTGCGTGCCGGGGGAGTCTGTAATGCAACCACACGAAAAGACTCCCCATATCCGGACAGTGCCCTCTCCGACCGGACACGGAAATGTCGAGGACCAACATCGTGCGCGGACAAAAATGTCGAGTACCGGTTCATTGCCGTCATCGTCGAAGGCGAGCCCCCACTGAAAAATCGGGCAGGCTTGCGCTTATCCTCCAATATTAGTCTTGTTCTGTACCAGGTCAATAGGGCAGTCTCGGTAAAGAGACGTACGAGGGTTATTCTCATCTGTTCTGTCAGTCTTTCTTAGTAGAATTATGGTCCCTGAATGTTAAGCGCGCATGAAGTGCCGGTTAGCATTCAGAAAATTCGGTTATCTGGAGCGCAGTGACGCTTTATAGCCGAGCCGATGCTCGGCGGCACGTGAGGTCATATCGAAAGGCAAGGTGCCTACCGGTCTCTGTTGGCCGGTAAATTGTCCTGGCGCGACCTGTGCCCTCTATGGTTAATTCCGCGCCAATTCCATTCCCACTTCCCGGCTATTGACACGATACTGTATCGTACCAATTATCATTTAGGAGGTATATATGAGCTTTGTCGAAGATATGTTCAAGGGCAATCTGGGAACCGGCCTAGCTATCGGGCTCGGTACCCTCATTCTCGGTCCCGTGATCATCCCTGTTATCGGGGGCATTGTGAAGCCGGTGGCCAAGGCTGCAATCAAGGGCGGGATCCTCCTTTACGAAGCAGGAAGAAAGGGAGTATCCGAAGCGGGAGAGTCTCTTTCTGACCTCGTCGCCGAGGCCCGGAGCGAAATCGAGAGCCAGGGAAGGCCCATCGAGGAAAAGACGCCCGGGCACCCGGCTGGGACTCCTCATGAGGTAGCGTAAACACCTCGGACAGGATCGAAAGAGCCTTAAGCGCCGTGGGTTGCTTCACACATTTCTCAGGTTGACGGTTGCGTCCGTTCCTACGGTCTATCCTGCGCCATAGTGTACTCAACCCGGCACTGCTCCGTAACTTTACGAGTACCATCCTCGGGCCTCGCACAGTCTTTGTTGTTCATGATGAGAGACGACCAATGCCAGGTGCCAGGAAGCGGGGCCGGATCTCATCACGCTGAACCGATCCTTGAGCCTTTGGTCTCAATTGATTGAGGACGTCGGATGGCGGTTGTCTTTGTCCACCGTCCCTACGGCGTCTGATAGATAGACCAGCCCCGGCTAAGCCGATGAAGCTGCGTCCCGGGCAGACTATCAAACCGGCCCGGTCGGTCGGGCATCGGAAGAAGGCGGGGTAACGCCGGGCTCCCACTTGAGCAAACGGCTGGAATTCAGCATGATGCCGAGGGTATGGAGGACATGGATGAGACCGGCCGTGATGGGGCTTATACGGCCGGCGGCCCCGAGGACAATGCCGACCGCGTTCGTGGAAACGGCCAGCCAGAAATTCTGCTCGATGACCCGCAGGGTCTGATGGCTCAACTGCCTTAAGGTAGCTATCCCTCCGAGGTCGCTCGCGACGAGCGCGATATCGGAGGCTTCTATCGCCGCCTCGGCGCTGCCCGCGCCCATGGCTACCGAGACATCGGCCCTCGACAGGGCCAGGGCGTCATTCACGCCGTCCCCCACCATGACGACGCTTCGACCCTCTGCGCGCAGTCTCTCGACGTAGCGGGCCTTCTCTTCCGGCAGCAACTGCGCCGCGTAGTCGTCAAGGCCAAGCGTCTCGGAAACGGCGCGGGCGACCGGCTCTGTGTCTCCGGTTACGAGGTGCAGCGACGAAACCCGGTCCGTCCTGAGCCATGAAACGAGGCCCTCCGCGTCGGGACGGACCGGGTTCGTGACGGCGATTATGCCCTGGACCGTGTTGTTCTTCGCCACGAAGACAACCGTGTGGCCGGTGTCGGCGAGCTTCCCGGCCCTTGCCCGGAAGTAGCCGACGTCTATCCCCGCCTCCCTCATGAACTCCGCGTTCCCGACGAGGAACGAATCTGGGCCTATCCGGGTGCGCACCCCCCTGCCGAGCGCAAACTCGCTCACCCCGTGAGAGGCAGGGGCGATGCCGTGCCGACCCGCCTCTTCCACGATGGCCCTGGCCACAGGGTGCGGGTTGTGCAGCTCGGCGGAAGCGGCGAGCGCCAGGACCCGCCCGGTGTCCCGGCCGGGCGCGCGGTCGAGGACCTTGGCCACGCGCGGCGCTTCTACCGTCAACGTCCCGGTCTTGTCAAAGCAGAACGTATCCGCTTTACCTATCTTCTCGAGGTAGAGGCCGCCCTTGACGAGGCTTCTCTTCCGGGCGGCCGTTGCAAGCGCTGCTGTAACGGCGGTTTCTGCAGCAAGGACCGTCGCACAGGGGCAGGCAACGACAAGGAGCACCGTGAAGGCCCGGACGAACTGCCGCGTGAAAAGGAACGTGCCTGCGACTGCGAGTGCACCGAGGCCGGTTAGCCTTCTGGCAAGCACGTCGGCCCTCCGCTCCGCGGGGGCGCGGTTTGCCAGAGATTCCTCGACGAGGCGGAGCACGCGCCCGAGATACGTCTCCTCGCCTACCCGCTCTGCCCGGATTAAAAGCAGGCCCTGCCGGACGATTGTGCCCGCGTAGACCGTGTCACCCGCTTTACGGAGCTCCGCTTCCGCGCGCCCGGTGATCTGGGCCTCGTCCACAATGGCCTCCCCTTCGGCCACCGTGCCGTCAACGGAGATCCTCTCTCCCGTGTGGACCATGACCATGTTCCCCTGCCTGACCTTTTCGACCGGGACCTCGACCTCCGCGCCGTTCTCCAGGACGCAGGTCTTCTTCGCCGCCACCTGAACCGTCTGCCGGATGGCCCTGCGCGAACGGTCGGTCACGTAGTCCTCGAGGAGCATGCTCAGCTCCGTGACCCAGATGACCTCGAGCGCCGTGAGGGCCTTCCCCATGAAGACGCCCAGAATGCAGGTGCCGGCAAGGAATGGGAAGAGCGTCAGGCCCCGGCGCTCCCTGATGTCGTGGAGGGCGCGGCGAACGAGGGGAGCGGCGCCCACCAGGGCGGCTGCGCCGATAAGGCTCAAGGGGCCCTGGAAGGGCAAAGACTTGAAGAAGAGTCTCTGCGCCAGGCTAAAGGCGAATACGCCGGTGAGGGCGATAAACCACAACAGGCGGCCGAGGAGCGAGCGTTCAAGTCCAACCCGTCCTGCCCGGGGCTTCGCCGGTATGGCCGGGCGGGGCTCCGTTGCAGAAACGGCGTCGAGCCCGTGCGTCACAAGGGCGACGAGCGCGCCCGTACCGGTTTTCTCTGGGTCGTAGAAGAGGATAATGCTCCCCGTTAAGGGCCGGATGTCAGCCCTCACAACACCTGCCTGGCCGGAGAGCCATTCCTCAAGGGCCTGGAAGCGGCTTGCGATGGACCTCGGCGATCTTACCTTGAGCCGCAAGCGGCCGCGTGTGACGTTACAGACCGTCAGGTCGTTCTGCTCTGGTTGCATCGCGTATGCTCGGGCGGACACGCGCCCCCGTTATTCTTAATCTTGCGCTTCGGCTTTGAGAAGTCAAGGCATCCGAAACCTATCAGTCTCGCGCGCCCCCTTTGAAAAGATCAGCATGTGCAGCTCGCTCCGGCCCTCATTCGCATATGCCGGAACGAACCTCGCAAGCATTAAAAAAGGCGGTCCTATTCGAAGCGGAAGCGCCGGACGCCGACGACAAAGAAGATGAGCGCGAACCCGGCCAGCACGCCTACCTTGGGCATTACGTCGGTCAAGCCGTAGCCCCTGACGATGAGGTCCTGGTACGCGTCGAGGGCCCATGCATGGGGCGTGATCAGGCCTATGGTCTTCAGCGCCGGGGGCATGAGGAAGCGCGGGACGAAGCAGCCGCCGAGGGCGGAAAGCATAAGGAGGAGCAGGACCGTTAGGCTGCTTGCCTGCGCCTCCGTGCTGGCAAGGGCGGATATCAGAATGCCGAGCGAGGTGGCACAGGCCGCCAGGGCGAGGCTTGTTACCACAAGGCCGGAAGCCGAGCGGCCGAACACCATCTTGAAGAGCAGCGCCGAAGCAGCCATCATGATGGCAATCTGAAGGACGTTTATCAGATAATAGGGGATGAGCTTGCCTGCGAGCACGACGGACCTGCCTATCGGCGCCGCCACGAGCCTCGTGAAGGTGCCCTCCCGCTTTTCCCTGAGCACCGAAGTGGCAAGCAGACTCGCGATCCAGAAGACGCCGTAGATCGTGTACCCCGGCACGTTCTGCTGAAAGGAGTCGGGGAACCGCTCCATTTTCATGGCTTTCGGGGTCGTCTTCTCCACGGTGACGGCTTTGTCCTCGCCACTCGAAGAGCTGCGGGAGATGGAATCCTGGGCCTTCCTCTTGAACGCGTCCCGGCTGATGCCCACTTGGGTCATATCGTACTGGTCGAAAAGGTAGTCTATGCCCCTCGGCATCTGCGCGGTAAAGGCCGTCCGCTCGGTCATCCCCTGAATGGCACCGAGCACAGGTCCCGTCACAGAGGCGGGCGTGGCGGGGTCTACCATGAGGAGCACCTTTGTGGACGGCCGGTCCTTTTGCGCCGGACTCTGCTCCAGGACGGAAGAAAAATCAGGAGGAAAGATGACGGCAAGGGTCCTTCTCCCCTTCGTGATCAGCTCCTCTGCCTTTTTTCTCGTAATGGGGCTGCCCTCCCAGGCGGTCTCCACGGCTATCCCTGAAAGCCGGGACAGGTCCTCGATAACCCTCCCGGCCTCTTTCCCCGTATCTTCGTTGACCGCAAGTATTCTGATGGGCTTTCCGGACCCGAAGACACCGGCGAGGGCATAGCTCATGATGACGATAAAGAGGAAGGGTTGAAGGAAGATGAGGGCCATAGCCTTCGGGTCCTTGAAAAAGAGCTTCAGGTCTTTCCATGTAAGGGCAAATATCTGGTTTACCACCATCTTTTTCAATCGCGTAGCCTCCTTCCCGTCAGGTGGAGGAAAACCGTCTCCAGGTTCGGCTTGAGCAACTCCAGGGAAAGGATAGCGATGTTCTGCTCCTTGCAGACAGCGATCACCTTAAGGAGGCTCTCATCGACGCGGTGCGTCTCTAACTTCAGCCGCCCGTCGGGTGCCATAGTGGACCGTACGTCCATAGGCTGAAAGGGCTTCACTGCTGTTTCCGTTGACTCGGAGGGGATCCCGAGAAAGATAATGCCGTCTTTCGCGAGGCCGATCAACCCCTGCACCGTGTCGATGGCGAGGATCCTGCCGCCGTCCATGATGGCTACCCTGCCGCAGAGACGCTCCGCCTCTTCCATATAGTGCGTCGTATAGACGATGGCCATGCCTTCTTCATTGAGTCTTTCTATGTGCTCGAAGATGAAGTTGCGGGACTGGGGGTCTACGCCGACCGTGGGCTCGTCGAGGAAAAGGATACGGGGCTTGTGGATGAGCCCGGCCCCTATATTGAGCCGACGCTTCATGCCGCCTGAGAAGTTCCCGGCAGGCTCGTCGGCCCGGTCGGTAAGCTCCGTCAATTCCAGGACCTCGTTGACCCGACCCGCAAGAACAGCACCCGAGAGGCCGTAGATTCTGCCGATAAACGAAAGGTTGTCCCTGGCGCTCAAGGCCGGGTAGATAGCGAGGTCCTGGGGCACAAAACCGATGATCTTCTTAATTCCGGTCTTCTCGCGTTTGAGGTTGAGTCCTCCAACCTTCGCCTCACCTTCATCGAAGCCGAGGAGTGTGGAAAGGATCGAGATCGTCGTCGATTTTCCCGCTCCGTTGGGACCGAGGAGGCCGAATATCTCGCCCTCCGCCACGGAGAACGTGATGCCGGCGACGACGGTCTTGTCCCCGTACCTTTTTACGAGATTCTTCACGTCTATTACGGGTGGCTCCATGGATATCTTTATTATGCCCATAGTCCGGACAACCTGCAAATGATCTCCGCCCGTTACGGGCGAGACCAAACGTCGAGCGACAGAATGATAATGCCCATAACGACAAGAAAGTCGCACCTTAACACTTGAAGTCGGGCATCTCTCGGGAAATTACCAATACCACCACTTTAGGAAGAACGGGGTGACGACAGCACCCGCCAACTGGTGGTTTTCCACGTTCCACAATTTCTGAGGATAGCCAGGGGAAAGAAAGACCTCTCGGTTTAACACAACGTTTGCGGCAAGGTCACGACGACGAGACGGTTGCTTGCCGGATGGACAAGGGGTAACGTGGTGGCGCCGAAAAAGAGGACTTGACCCTGGAAAAGTGGATTCGCTTGTCTTAAATTCAAATCGTCAAGAAACAATATCGCGTCAGAATCTCCTGCGGGGTCTTAAAAGCGATAAATAATGGCGAGACGAATAGACAAGACAATAAACGGCAGGCTGAGAAAAATTGCGAAAGACTTTAGCCGCGCCCTTTCAAGTGGATATCCGTATTACAGGCATTCGCTGCCGGTGCGCATCATGCACTGGAGCAATGTCGTTTTTCTTTCCATACTCCTGATGAGCGGTCTCAATATTTTCAACGCCCATCCGGCGCTCTACTGGAGCAAGTCGTCTTACAGCGGCGTTCCCCCTATATTGGAGATAAGGGACCAGGAAAACGATAAAGGAAAAATCTCCGGCGTCACACGCATCTTAGGCCACGACTTCGATACAACCGGGTTCCTGGGAACCTCCAGAGACCCGGAGGGAGAACTAACGGAACGCGGCTTCCCGTCCTGGCTTACCATACCCAGCTTGCAATGGCTTGCCATGGCGCGGCGATGGCACTTTTTCTTTGCCTGGCTGCTGGTCGCAAACGGCATCGCCTTCGTGACCTACTCCATTGTGAGCAGGCATTTGCATCATGATCTTCTTCCCACGAGGCAGGATTGGCGTTCGATAGGCAGATCGATCATCGATCATCTGCGCTTTCGATTTCACAAAGGCGAGGCGGCCAAGCGCTACAACGTGCTGCAGAAGCTCGCCTATCTGGGGGTGATCTTCTTCCTTCTCCCACTTATGATCCTCATGGGACTGGGTATGTCGCCGGCGCTGGACGCATTCCACCCCGGCTGGGTAGATATCTTTTTCGGCCGGCAATCCATAAGAACAATCCATTTCGTTGTCGCTCTCGCGCTGGTGCTGTTCGTGATCGTTCATGTGTTTGAGGTAATCGTCAGCGGCTTCTGGAACAACCTTCGCTCGATGATTACGGGATGCTACAGGGTCGAATCGGAGGCGGATCATGAGTAATGACGACAAGCTGACCCGGCGCGGTCTCATAACGCGCCTTCTTGCGAGCGCAAGCGTATTGGTGCTTGGCGGCTGCGAAAGGCTTTCGGAGACCACCTGGTTCCCCAAGATATTGGGCCTGGGGGAAAAGGCTACGTATAAGACTCAAAGACTGGTCGTTCCGCGCAAAGCGATGGCGCAGGAATTCCCGGCAACCGAGCTGTCGCCGCAATTTCGCAGCAACGGGACGTTTATGCCGAGTAGTCCAACATACAGGGCATTGGCAGCCAGAGGGTTTACGGACTATCGCCTCGAGGTAGGCGGTCTGGTGGAAAGGCCCGTGACCCTAACGCTTCCCGAAATTCGAAAGCTTCCCAGCCGGACCCAGATAACGCGGCATGATTGCGTCGAGGGGTGGAGCGCAATAGGCAAGTGGAAGGGGGCACGCCTCAGCGCGCTGCTCGAAGCAGTGCGTCTTAAGCCCAATGCCCGTTATGTGGTTGTCTACTGCGCAGACCCGATGGAAGACGGGGGCTCCCTCTATTACGAGAGCATCGACCTGGAAGACGCTTTTCACCCGCAGACTATACTCGCGTATGAGCTGAACGGCGAACCATTGCCAATCAAGAACGGCGCGCCGCTTCGCTTGCGGCTGGAGCGGCAGCTAGGCTACAAGATGGCGAAGTATGTCATGCGCCTTGAGATAGTCGAAGATTTCTCCGGGATAGCCGGAGGTAAAGGCGGCTATTGGGAGGACCGGGGATACGAGTGGTATGCCGGCATCTGAGAGGTCCTGACAAGCGACGGGGAGCGCTCGTGTCCGCGGTCCGCGCCTTCAGGGCGGGGACCTGATACCTAAAATATTATGAAATAGGCTTTCGAAAATCATCGATGTAACAATCGCTACAGACACGGCCGGCTTTTCCGGGATTATAATATCGGTAAGAGGTCTGGAAAAGACCGGAAGTCCATTAGCTTCAAGGAGGAATCCATGTCAAAGGACCTGAAAGAGTATTTCAACAAGATGCCCCGTTTGGGGGCCCTTGCCACAGCGGGCAGGGACGGGAAGGTCGACGTCGCCTACTTCGGCTCGGCCCGGATGGTCGACGAAAAGACGGTCTTCATGGGATGCGGCAAGAACAGGACCCTTACCTATCTCCAGGAAAACCCCAACGCAGTCTTCATGATAATGGAGCCGGGGCCGACTCCTCCCGAATGGAAGGGGGTGAGGGTCTATCTCAAGATGACGGAGTGTCAAACGTCGGGTGAGAAGCTTGACTCCCTCAAGGCCCAGCTCAGGGCAAAGGCCGGAGAGGCAGCCGCGAACATGATGCATGCGGCAATAACCTTCGAAGTTCAGGAGGTCAGGCCCTTTGCGGACTTTGGGCAGGCCTGGGAGAAGTCCATATAGGCCTGGCTGTAAGAGGGCAAACGTGCCGACTGTCTTGATAGCCTGCAAGGTGCTGGAAAAGGAGCTCCGCCATTCACTCCCCGATGATGCGGACGTGGAGGTTGTCTGGGTCGAAGCCGGACTACACGCGAATCTGCCTCGTTTGGAAGAGGCACTCGGTGCAGCTATAGAAAGGGCGAAGCCTTCGGAGCGAAAGGTGTATCTTCTCTACGGGCAAGGTTGTAATCCGGAGATGAAATCCTTCTTTGAGAAGCAGGGAGTGGAGGCCTTTCCCGTGAAGAACTGCATCGAGGCCCTTCTCGGCAAGGGCGCGCCGGAGATCAGGGATACGAAAACGATGATCATGACCCCAGGATGGGTGCGAGCGTGGCCGGCCATCATGGAAGCCCTGGGATGGAATGAAGTTGACGTGCGCATCAATCTGGGAAGGTACGAACGCATACTCATCGTCGACGCCGGGATCGAGCCGCTCTCCGACGAGGAGACGCTATCGTTTTTCGACCTGGTCCAGGTGCCCGTGGAGATCACAAAGATAGATCTCTCCATCTTTCGTGACCTCCTTTCAAGGCTCCTGGATGAAGACGGATGACATAGGCCGGCTGATCACTTCGCAGCGTTAGCCGGCGGAAACGCTACCTCCAGTGAAGGAGGAGATTGTCCTTGATGCCGATGCAGCCGATCACGCTCTGGGCGGCAGGGCAGGAGGCAAGGTAAGATGCGAAGGCCTCGCGGGCTGCATCTGCCTTCTCCTCCTCCAAGGTCAAGTGATAGTCGACGCGGATGCTGGTGATCTTGAGCACGCCGTTCACGTTCTCGATATCGCCCTCTACTTCCGCCCGGTAAAGGTCCTCGAACGTCTTGATCTCTTTTCTGGCCAGCGCCGCGGCCAGTGTTCCCATCATTCAGCCTGCTGTCGCGGCGATCATGTGGTCCAGGGTGGCTGGATACTCCTTTTCCGGCTCAACACCATAGAACCGCTTGATGCCGCTATGAACGCCGTAGTAGACCGGCTCGCTGAACCCCTCGATGACGGCTTTTCTCGTGGGGCCCTTCTCCCTGACGATCCTGATACGCGATGTGTGAACCACGTCTCCCATAGACCCTCCCTTCAGTCACTTTTGACGACGAAGCGCCTATTCTGCTGAACGACGCTTCCCGTTCTCTTCAATTCCTTCAGCCGTTCTCTCGTATACCATTATAACATGGCGGCCCTCCATTTCCGGTCGAGTTATCGCTTTCGGTCCCGCATGAGAGAGGAGCATCTCGGCGCATTTGCTTGCCGCAGTGGGGAGGTCGTGGTATCCATAAAGCGTTCCCCGATCCAAACAGGTGCCCGGGCAAACGGGCCGGGGACGACACGATCCTGCGGCGGTTCCGCATTCTCGCGATCGACCTTTGAGTGTTCGATTCTCCGTTGCTCCGACTTTGATCGTTTACGTCTTAAAAAACGCGAGCAAGTCGGCGTTGACCTGATCCTTGAGGGTCGTGCACATGCCGTGCGGCGCCCCTGGATACACCTTCAGCGTCGCGTTCTTGATGATCTTTGCCGATAGCATTGCCGAGGCGCCGATCGGCACGATCTGGTCGTCATCGCCGTGGAGGATGAGCGTCGGCACGTCGATCTTCTTGAGGTCCTCCGTAAGGTCCGTCTCGGAAAACGCCTTAATGCAAAAGTAGGACGCAGGTATGCCTGCCATCATCCCCTGGAGCCAGAAAGACTCGCGCACGCCTTCCGAGACCTTTGCTCCCTGCCGGTTATATCCGTAGAACGGTATGCTGAGATCCTTCCAGAACTGTGAACGGTCGGCAAGAACTGCTGCGCGGAGCTTATCGAACGCCTCAATCGGTGTCCCTCCCGGATTGGACGGCGTCTTCAGCATCAGCGGTGGGACCGCGCTGATCAGAACGGCCTTGGTCACACGTTTCGTGCCGTGGCGGCCAATGTAGCGGGTTACTTCACCGCCCCCGGTAGAATGGCCCACGTGGATCGCATCCTTCAGGTCGAGCGCTTCGGCGAGGGCGGCAAGGTCGTCGGCATAGGTGTCCATATCGTTGCCGCTCCAGGGCTGGCTCGACCGGCCATGACCCCGGCGGTCGTGAGCGATGCAGCGGTAGCCCCTGGAGGCCAGAAAGAACATCTGGTCCTCGAAGGCGTCGGCACAGAGCGGCCAACCGTGGCTGAAGACGACGGGCTGCCCGTTGCCCCAGTCCTTGTAGTAAATCTCGGTGCCGTCTTTCGTCGTGATCGTGGGCATGTGATGCACTCCTTTCTTTTTGGGAGAAGACTTAGAGCCTCTGTTTACGTGGCCATGTCAATCATTGTCCCCGGTGCGAGATTTGCTATTTTCCTTATAGGTACAATAAGACCACGTATCGATGCCTTGTCAACCGACCCAGATAAAGGATGTTGCTAACCGACCCCGAGGACCAGTACCCCTTCATCAGTATGAGTCTTATATTGCGGATTGGAGACTCTACCGAAGACCAGCGATGGGATTTACAGAATGACGAGATAGTCAGGGAGCATCGGGGGAGTTCTGACCAAGGCTTATACAGATACCGTCGATCAGCTACAAGGAGGACGCTAATGGCGACCAATAGAAAGATACGGAAGGTGATGAGGAGCAGGCCGACTATCGAGGGAGCGGGGGTCCACCTGAGACGGGCCTTCGGTGGCGGAGACGCCCCCGAGTTCGATCCGTTCCTGCTTCTCGACGACTTTCGCTCGGACGATCCGCGACATTATCTGAAAGGCTTTCCCTGGCACCCCCATCGCGGCATCGAGACCATCACCTACGTGCTTCAGGGCAAGGTGGAGCATGGGGACAGCATGGGCAACAAAGGTGTCATCGCCGCATGCGACGTCCAGTGGATGACAGCAGGGAGCGGCATCATTCACCAGGAGATGCCGAAGGTGATGAGTCCGGCTACATGGGCGGCTTCCAGCTCTGGGCCAACCTCCCTGCGTCCCACAAGATGATGGACCCCCGCTACCGCGGGCTGACGGAAGATCAGATACCGGAAGTCCCGGTTGGGAACGGCGTAAAGGTCAGGATCATGTGCGGCGAGATCGAGGGCACGAAAGGGCCTGTCACTGATATCGTCACCGAGCCTGAATACCTCGACGTCACCGTCCCCGGCCATTCGGAATTCACTCATCCCACCAAACCCGGCTATACGGTCTTCGCCTACGTTATCGGAGGAGAAGGCTACTTCTGCCATGAGAAGGACGCTTTTAGCTATGAAATGGAGGGCGCAAACTATTTCGACATGGAACGGAAGCCGGCGATTGGCAACAACAGTCTGGTGGTCTTCGAAGACGGCGAGCAGGTGGTCGTCTCTACCGAGAAGGAAGGCGTCCGTTTCTTGCTCATCTCGGGAAAACCGATAGGCGAGCCGGTAGCGTGGTACGGACCGATCGTGATGAACACCAGGGAGGAATTACAACTCGCCTTCGACGAGTATCGCAATGGCACGTTCATCAAGTACCACGGCAAGGCACAGGAGAGATAGAGCCGGCTTCGGATAAGCTCGGGCACGCAGAATGATGAAGAACCCGTGCGAAGAGGGTATGGCACTCAGGGCCGGGGCAGCCCCGAAGGGAAGCGTCCATGGTTCCTGGATACTCGCCACCACCATCCTCGGATCGAGTATGGCCTTTATCGACGGTACCGTCGTCACCGTTGTCCTGCCTGTGCTTCAAAATGCGTTCCGGGCCACCATGGCAGAGATCCACTGGGTCATCGAATCTTATGCGCTCCTCCTGGCGGCGCTCCTTCTGCTCGGCGGCTCATTGGGTGACCGTTTCGGCCGGCGCCGTGTTTACGTGACCGGCATCTTGATCTTCGCCGCCTCATCTGCCTGGTGCGGTCTTTCAACGAGCGTGCATCAGCTTATCCTGGCAAGAACAATCCAGGGGATAGGCGCTGCCCTTCTCGTGCCTGGGGGCCTCGCCATTATCAGCGCGTCCTTCAACGAAGAAGACCGCGGACGGGCCATCGGCACGTGGTCGGGGTTCACCGCCATAACTGCAGGCGTCGGGCCTGTGCTGGGCGGCTGGCTGGTCGAGCATTTGTCCTGGCGATGGGCCTTCTTCATCAACCTTCCCATAGCTACCGTGGTGATTGTACTTGCGAACTTTCACGTCCCTGAGAGCCGCAGTGAAGAGATGGGCAAAAACCTCGACTGGCCGGGCGCCCTATTGGCGACACTCGCCCTGGGACTACTCGTCTTCAGTCTGATCGAGTCATCCGGCAGAGGGTGGGGCCGTCCCATGATATTCGGCGCGGGCCTCGCCGGCCTCGCCCTTCTCGCCGCATTCGTTATACGGGAAGACCGCTCGCGCTCACCGATGATGCCCCTTGGGCTCTTCCTATCGAGGGACTTCAGCGGCGCAAACCTTGTGACCCTCTTTCTCTATACTGCGTTGGGTGGAGCGCTTTTCTTTCTGCCCTTCAACCTCATTCAGGTGCAGGGGTACTCGCCGACTGCGGCCGGGGCAGCCCTCCTGCCGTTCATCCTGCTCATGTTCCTCCTTTCGCGATGGACGGGAGGACTTGTCTACCGGTACGGATCGAGACTCCCCCTCGTGGTGGGTCCCCTGATCGCTGCGTTCGGCTTCGCTCTCTTTGCTTTGCCGGAGCTGGGCGGAAACTACTGGCGCACCTTCTTTCCGCCCGTTTGTATTCTGGGACTCGGAATGGCCGTGAGCGTCGCTCCCGTGACCACTACGGTCATGGGTGCGGCCGGTCCCGACAAGGCCGGTGTGGCATCCGGCATCAATAACGCCATATCACGGGTGGGCGCACTCCTCGCTGTTGCCCTCTTCGGGATCATCCTCGCGCATATCTTCAGCTCGCACCTGGACGAGAACCTGTCGAAGCTCGACGTAGACCCGGGCTTGCGCCAGTCGATCAGCGAGCAAAAAATGAGACTGGCCGCGATAACCGTTCCTCTAGACACACCTGCCCGGCTCGCCGCCGGCATCAAGCATGATATCTTCGAATCCTATGTGGCCGGGTTCAGGTGGGTAATGGCCACCGCGGCTCTTTTGTCGGTCTTGAGTGCCGTAAGCTCATGGCTTATGATCGCTCGGGAAGAACGAAGGTAAGATTGGCTGTATTGCTCTTACTCAGGCAAATTTCCTTACATCGAGGAAGTAGACCGATTCCAATACAACATTACCGCACGAAAGAAGGTCTTTAAGGCAGCGAGCAGTACCAGGGGGAGGCTCATTCGATGCGACCATCCCCGTTGCTGCTTCTTTATCTGGGACATCGACAGGCAAGCAAATTCCGGATGGCCTTGCATTAGAGACTTTTGCAGAAATAATTCCTGTTTGCTTCGAGGCTTCACCATGTCCTTCCCTGCGACCCACCCTTCGGGTGGGTGCCCCGGCTCTCGTCTCTCACCCGCCCTAGCGCCTCCCTTGCGCTGGCCTCGGAACTCGGCCACCCAGCCTTACGGCCGGGCACCCGGCGCTGCCGGCGGCCTGGCCCTCAGACAGCCTCGGCCTGCGCGACCCGCGCACCGCTTCTTCCGGCGCGAGGCAACAATGCGGGGTGCCCGCCGTCCACAGGCGGGCCGCAACCGAGAGACTTCCGCGATGCTGCGCTCAGGACATGGTTGCGCCTCTCGAATCGATACTTAATTTTGCAAATTGCTCTAGTGGACCAATTCTTTGAAAAACCCTGCTCCCATTGCAACGGTACACGACCTTCTTCTCGACCAGCGGTCCAGCCGTTACTGTTTGCAAGTGTAGTAGCACACCCCGATTGGCGTTTCTTTAGCGTAAGGAAAATGCTTCCGTTTGAACCAGAGCGACAGATGAACCAGATTGATGAGCACCGGCACCTCGACGAGAGGCCCGATGACGGCTGCGAACGCCTGACCGGAGTTGATGCCGAAGACGGCGACGGCAACCGCAATGGCAAGCTCGAAGTTGTTGGAGGCGGCGGTGAAAGAGAGGGTCGCCGCCTGACCGTAGTGTGCGCCCACTCTGCCGCTCATGTAGAAAGAAACGAGGAACATGACGACGAAGTAGATGAGAAGCGGGATCGCTATACGGACGACATCTAGGGGAATCTTTACGATATATTCGCCTTTGAGGGAAAACATGACGAGAATAGTAAAGAGCAGGGCGATCAGGGTGATAGGGTTAATTTTCGGAATGAACCTCTCGTGATACCACTTCTTGTCCTTCACGTTTATGAGAATGAACCGAGTGACCACACCAGCAATAAAAGGTATGCCGAGGTAGATGAAGACGCTCTTTGCGATCTGGCCGATGGTGATGTCTACGACCACTCCCTTCAAGCCGAGCATCGGAGGGAGCACCGTGATGAAGATGTAGGCATAGATGGAGAAGAAGAGTACCTGGAAGATCGAGTTGAAGGCAACCAAGCCCGCACAGTACTCCGTGTCGCCTTTCGCAAGATCATTCCATACGATGACCATGGCGATGCAGCGGGCCAGCCCTATCATGATGAGACCCACCATATATTCCGGGTAACCTCTCAGGAACACGATGGCGAGGACGAACATGAGGATAGGGCCGACCACCCAGTTCTGTACAAGAGACAGACCGAGGACTTTCACATTCTTGAATACCTCGCCAAGCTCCTCGTACCTCACCTTTGCGAGAGGCGGATACATCATGAGAATCAGCCCTATTGCAATCGGCACGTTGGTAGTTCCGCTCTGGAACTGATTCCAGAAATCGACGACGCCGGGGAAAACGTATCCCCAGCCGACACCGACGAACATGGCAAGAAAAATCCACACAGTGAGGAACCTGTCCAGGAAAGAGAGCTTTTTGCCAAGCCGTTCGTCGGCCATTTGTTACCTCCTCCTTGCCTTCTCGGTGTTCACATTCGTTGCGGCTGCGGCACGCATCTCACCCGTTTTTAACGCAGCATTCTTGTCTTTTTTTTCGGGCGGAGGGAGCGTGTCGCAGCCCTTCTGTTTTTGAAACTCCTGGAGCTTCTTCCTATCAGCGCCGAATTGCGGGAGCTTCGACAGATGTTCTTCCATAAAGGTCAGCTGAGCCTTACACGTCTTGTCTGCGGTGTCTTTTATGAGATAGTGCATCCAGATGCCGACGCGCCTACTGTTGACCAGCCCCGAATGCTTCAGGTAAGCAAGGTGTCGGGACACTTTCGACTGCGGTTCGTCGAGCACCGCCTGGATATCGCACACGCAGAGTTCGCCCTGCGTGAGCAGCATCATTATACGGATGCGCGTCTCTTCCGAGAGCGCCTTGTACAGTTGGGCTAACTGCTCCATTGCAAAAGCCCCCCTTTCATGTGTATAATCGTTTATGCACATATATATGAATATCGCGGAAGTGGAAAGATGTCAAGAGCGGTCGCGGTTGTTACCGGATGAAGGTCCACGGGCAGCCGGAAGAGCTTTATGAACCCTCGTACCAAGCTGAAAGTGCTGTTCCTATGCACGGGTAACTCCTGCCGGAGTCAGATGGCTGAGGCGTGGGCGAAACACCTAAAAGGGGAGGCCATTGAAGCCTATTCAGCGGGAACGGAACCGAAGGACGTTGATCCTCGCGCCGTGAGGGTCATGGCGGAAGTAGGCATCGATATCTCTCAACAGCACTCGAAATCCGTCGGGCAGCTGGGGGATATGGAGTTCGATTATGTTGTCACCCTTTGTGATGACGCACAGCGGACATGTCCCTTCTTCCCCGCGAAGACGGCCGTTGTTCATCATGGTTTTGACGATCCGCCACGGCTAGCTGCGAGTGCGAGAGACGAGGAGGAGGCTATGCGCCATTACCGGCGTGTTCGTGACGAGATTAAAGCATACATTCAAACACTACCCGGCTCCCTGAAGGACGAGGATTAAAAGCTATGAAGGCAATAGTGGAGCACCGGAGCGGATGTGTCTTTTGTGGTAAAGAGCTCGCTGCACCTACCCCCATGCCCTTTGAACGGACCGCGAGAGCTAACGTGTCTCGCGTGTCCGCCCATGGGCAGGGGGAGCCTGTTACTTCTTATTCACTTCTGAAGTGTCCGGAAACCGAGGAAAGAGAAAGAGGGAGTAGGGTTCGAATCCCTCTCCCTCCGCCATTTTTCCCGCGTAAAACGAGGACTGGGGTGTGACCGCAAACATATAGGCGCTTAGCCCCTGTCGCACTTTTTCCGCGCCGCAGTCAGCAGCCTAAAGAAGGCCGCCGGCACGATGCCTCGAAATCCGGTATCGGCTTCGGGTCCATTCTTCCATGAAAGGCTCTCGATTTTCCGTGGTATAATGAGCCTGCAAGTGATAGCCGCACTGCTCAAGCATCAAAAGGCGCCGATGAACTGAACGGAGCAGCGCGATCGAGGTGAAGATGTGGCGACTCTGAAGCGTAAGAGCATGCTGATCGTGGGCGCAAGCCTCGCCGGACTTTCAACGGCCTGTTATGCCAAGCCGAACCATGAATGAGCGCATCAGAGAGCTGCTAAACGACCGCCAGTACGAGGCGGTTACGGCCACGGAAGGGCCGGTGCTTGTTATAGCCGGCGCGGGAAGCGGGAAAACGAGGGTGATCGAGTTCCGCGCGCTCCACCTTGTGGAGGCAGGCGTCGACTCCGCTTCGATCCTCCTTCTTACTTTCACGAGACGAAGCGCGAAGGAGATGATATCGAGGGCGTCGGCGCTCGACCCGAGGTGCCGGGGTGTTGAGGGAGGCACTTTCCATTCCTTTGCGAACAGGATGCTGCGAAGATACGGCACATTCTTCGGCCTCCCCGACAGCTTCACTATCTACGACGAGGCGGATGCCGAGGAGGCCATACAGCGGTGCGCGGCGAGGCTCGGCTTCTACAGCAAGGAAGGCAGGCGGCCGAGGAAGGACATGCTCAGGAAGATCCTGAGCATGTCAGTAAACAAGGAAATGGCCATCGCATCCGTACTGGAGAAGCATTATCCCCCATTCATGCAGTACCTCGAAGAGATCAAAGCTCTCAGGGAGCTTTATACGGAGTACAAGGTCCGCTCCCGGTGCCTCGACTATGACGACCTGCTCCTCTATCTGAGAATCCTCCTTGAGAACGAGCGAATACGGGACCGACTGTCGAGAAGGTACCGTTATGTCATGGTGGACGAGTACCAGGACACCAATGCAGTGCAGGGACAGATCGCTCACCAACTGGCGCGCCGGCACAGGAACATTCTGGTAGTGGGGGACGACGCGCAGTCGATTTACTCTTTCCGGGGCGCCGCGCACGAGAACATCATGCGCTTCCCGGAGCTCTTTCCGGGCTGCAGGATCATCAAGCTGGAAGAGAATTACAGGAGCACCCAGGCGATCCTGGACCTGGGCAACGCCGTCCTCGACAACATGGCCAGAAAGTACGAAAAGTGCCTGAGGGCGGTAAAGAAAGAATACGGGAGCAAGCCCTGTCTCATTTATTTCAAGGATGCTTACGACGAGGCGGCCTGGGTAGCGGGGCGCGTCAAGGAGCTCTGCGACGAGGGAATGGAGCTTTCGCACCAGTGCATCCTTTTCCGGTCGGCCTATATAACCATCCCCCTCCAGGCCGAATTGAGCAGGAGGAATATCCCTTTCGCCGTTTACGGGGGGCTGAAGTTCTATGAGACCGCCCATGTGAAGGACGTTTTGGCCCACATGAAGATTCTGGCGAACCCGAAGGACCTCCTGTCCTGGAGCCGCGTGCTCCTTCTCGTGGACGGCATAGGGCCGAGGACGGCGGAAAAGCTTCTCGAAGAGTTCTCCGTCTTAGAGGACCTTGAATCGATCGTCCGCCATATCAACGAAAAGCACGGTCAAGGGAGGGCCTATTCACAAGGTCTCAGCCGGCTCGCGTCGCTTATGGCCGGCGCCCGACAGGCGGGGCCGGGCGAGCAATGCGGGGCAATCATCGAATACTATACGCCCCTGCTGAGGGAGAGATTCGACCTCGACTGGCAACTGCGAAAGAACGACCTTGAAGCGCTGGCCCAAATAGCGGAAAGGTACGAATCGCTTCGGGACATCCTGGTCGATCTCGCGATCGAGCCTCCCCAAAGAGGCGTTTCCGATTTTCACGACACGGTCTGGGAGCGGCCTCTCATACTATCGACGATTCATTCGGCTAAAGGTCTGGAGTGGCGGAATGTCTTCCTCATAGGGGCAGTCGACGGCGTCTTGCCTTCAAGCTATACTACCCGCGACACGGAAGAGCTTGAAGAGGAGCAGCGCCTGCTCTATGTAGCAATAACAAGGGCCAGGGAGTCCCTCTGCATACTTGTCCATCATGAAGGGCGCGACAACGGGATACATACCTTCAACCGGCTGTCCCGGTTCGTCGATGCGGCCAATGTCATGGCCTGCCTTGACCGGACCGATCTCGCGGCCCCTCCTTCCGCCGCAGGCGAGGCGGCCGACGAGCCCGCCGGGAGCTGCGGTGGGCCCCAATTGTTGGCGCGGTTGCTCGATTCTATGAAGTGACCCTTCCCGCCTTATCCTCTACCCTCGAATTTCTCTATCACCCACCTGTACTTCTCGTGGATTAGCCTCCTGTCGAAGTCCCAGAACGCATCGAGCATGTCGTCCTGCTCGTGCCTGCTGAAATAGGCCATACAGGGGATAAAGAAATGTCTGTCCTCCTTCTCGATGTGGACTGGGTAGAATTCGACGAGCCCCCGCATCACGGCCACGACGTCGTCCAAAGCGGTCTTGTCGTTCAGGAGGTAACGGTCCTTTGCGGCAAGGAGCCGGGCCGTCATCTCCCTTGCCCGAACGTGCTCCTGTATGAGCTCTTCCATCGTCTCCCTGTACTGATCGGACAAGGTCTTTGCCGATAACTCCTTGAACAGGATGTCCTCTTCCTTTCCGTGATGGCAGCGATCGGCATAGATCCTGATGAAGTCTACCGCCTGGTCGATGAACTCGGGCCTTACCCTGGCCGTCTTGCTCATGGCTTCAACCTCGGCCTTCATCACTTTGATCATGCGTTCGATCAGCCTGTGCTCTATCATCAAAGGGGCAATGGGCATCATGGGGACCTCCTGAAGGAATGCGCGAAAGGTGGTAGAAGGGCGGTGCTCGGCCGCACGTATATGAAATGGTCCCAGCGAGATTCGAACTCGCGTTACCGGCGTGAGAGGCCGGCGTCCTAAACCCCTAGACGATGGGACCTGAATCAATGATAATAGCAGAAACCCGCCTCTTTTTCTATAAAAAACATAAGTCCCTGATGGTTCGGGCCGCAAGCCCCTTCCGGGCGACTCGGGGGGGGCCGCGAGATCCCCGCATATCCTTGGATTTCCCCAGTCCCCGGCTTGTGGATTTCCGAAAAAAGTCTTATAATAAAAAACTGACAGTCGGGGCGTAGCGCAGCTTGGTTAGCGCACCAGTATGGGGTGCTGGTGGCCGCTGGTTCGAATCCAGTCGCCCCGATTGCTTTTTGGAATTGGTGGTTCCTCTTGCTCATCCTCCTATCGAACGACGACGGCATAGATTCTGAAGGACTGCTTGCGCTCAGGGAAGCAATTGCGCCCGGCAACGAGGTGTGGGTTGTTGCGCCGGAGGCGGAGCGGACCTGTATAGGTCATGCTATCACTCTTCACAAGCCGCTCCGCATCAAGGACCTCGGTAACCGCATCTTCTCCACGAACGGGACGCCTGCCGACTCGGTGCTCCTAGCGTTGAGGGTCGTCCTTCGCAGGAAACCGGACCTCGTCATCTCGGGCATAAACAAGGGTCCGAACATGGGGCAGGATGTCAGCTACTCGGGGACCGTGGCTGCGGCAAAGGAGGGCGCCTTTGTGGGGATTGCATCTTTAGCGGTCTCCCTTAACGGAAGGACCGACTTTCTTTTTCGCGACGCCTGTCGCTCGGTCCTCGATATCGTGAGCAAGATTGGCGCGGCCGGCCTTCCCACGCACACGCTCCTGAACGTGAATATCCCCAATATCCCCTACGAGGCGATAAAGGGCCTTATGGTGACAGGCCTCGGGAAAAGGATATATAATGGTAATATAATCGCTAGAACGGACCCCAGAGGCGGCACTTACTACTGGATCGCCGGGGATGGCGAAAGTTTCGAGTCCATCGAAGGGACCGATCTCCAGGCAGTCGATCAGGGCTATCTTTCTGTTACCCCCCTCCACTGGGACCTGACAGCCTATACGAGTATGGGTGAATACAAAAAAATATTCCTATAGGAGGACGCCGTGAAAACAACATTATCGATCCTCAAGGCCGATATAGGTAGCATAGGCGGGCATCTCTGCCCGAGTCAGCAGGTGCTCAACAGGGTGAAGGAGTTTGTCGAGAAGCAGCGGACCGGCCTGATCCAGGATTTCTTCATTTCTCATACGGGAGACGATGTGGCCATACTCGCGGCCCATAAAAAGGGTGTAGAGAACAGCGAGATACACAAACTCGCGTGGGATGCCTTCGTGGACGGCACGGAGTGCGCCAAGGAACAGGGGCTCTATGGGGCGGGCCAGGATCTGCTCAAGGATTCCTTTTCGGGTAATGTGAAAGGGATGGGCCCTGCCGTTGCCGAAATGGAGTTCGAGGAGAGGCCGAATGAGCCTTTCCTCTTTTTTGCGGCGGACAAGACCGATCCCGGCGCCTATAATCTGCCCCTCTATCTGGCCTTCGCCGACCCCATGTATAACTCGGGCCTGATCCTCTCCCCAAACATGGCAAAGGGGTTCAAGTTCGTAATCATGGACGTGGCCAATACGGAGGGCGACAAGATTATAGAGTTGAACGCGCCTGAGGATCTCTACGATATCGCGGCCCTGCTGAGGGACAACGAGAGGTTCGTAATCGAATCTGTCTATTCCAGGGAGACAGGCGAAATCGCAGCCTCGGTCAGCACCACGAGGCTTCACAACATTGCGGGCAAGTACACAGGCAAGGACGACCCGGTCATGCTCGTCCGGTGCCAGGGTCCATTCCCGGCCACGGGCGAGGTACTGTCGCCCTACAATTTGGGCCACTACGTCGCGGGTTTTATGAGGGGGAGCCATACCGGACCCTTGATGCCTGTGCCTATGAACACGGGTACCTCCTTCTTCGACGGTCCTCCGGTGGTCTCCGCTCTCGCCTTCTGCGTCCACCATGGCAAGCTCACCGACCCGGCCGACGCCTTCGCCCATCCCTACTGGGATTTTGTGAGACTACAAGTGTCGAGAAAAGCGACGGAACTCAGGCGCCAGGGCTTTTCGGGTTCTGCCATGCTCCCTTACTCCGAGCTCGAGTACGGCGGCATCGTGAAGAAGATGAACAAACTGGCGCCGAAATTCGCCATCAGAGGTTAGCCTGAATTACTACATAGCGAACTTTGGATGCCAGATGAACGAGCACGACATGGAGAAGGCGGTCCACCTTCTCCGGTCGTCCGGCTTTGAAGCCGCCGACAAGCTGGAGCAGGCGGGTTTGGTGATAGTCAACACCTGTTGTGTGCGCGAGAAGGCCGAGCAGAAGTTTTACAGCCTCATGGGTAGGCTCGGGAGCCTCAAGAGAAAAAGGCCCTTTGTCCTCGGCCTCATGGGATGCATCGCCCAGCTCGAAAAGGAGGCGATCGTGGAGCGCCTTCCTTTCGTCGATTTCTCTCTCGGTCCCGGGAGCGTACACCTTCTTGACGAGGCGGTTAGGGCCAGCCTCAGGGGTGCGCGGTTTCTTGATTTCTCCGACAACGGCTGCGCCTCTACCCTTTACCTGAGGCCGGGGAATAGAGACCGAAGGGTAAAGGCCTACGTTACGATCATGAAAGGGTGCGATAATTTCTGCAGCTACTGCGTGGTTCCCTATGTTCGGGGTCGCGAGGTGAGCAGGAGAAGCGCCGACATACTCGAGGAGATAGAGGAGCTCGCCGCCACGGGAGCGAGAGAGGTAGTGCTCCTCGGCCAGAACGTGAATTCGTATAATAAAGAAAGGGACGACCTGTCCTTTCCCGACCTTCTGAAGGCCATAGACCGGATCGCCGGCATAGAGAGGATACGTTTCGTGACCTCCCATCCAAGGGACCTTTCGGGTGAGCTGATCGACTGCTTCGGTCAGGTCGACAAGCTGTGCGAGCACATCCATCTTCCCTTTCAATCGGGTTCAGACAAGATACTGCGCCTCATGAACAGGGGCTACACGAGAGAAGAGTATGAAGAGAAGATTGCAAAGCTGAAAGGCAGATGCGCGGACATTGCAATCACCGCCGACTGCATAGTAGGCTTCCCAGGAGAGGACGAGGGGGATTTCAGGTCTACCGTGGAACTTGTGGAGCGGACTGGCTTCGATGGGATATTCTCCTTCTGTTTCTCTCCCCGCAGGCACACGCCGGCATCAAACCTGCCCGGCACGGTGCCTGAGACCGTCGCACGGGACAGGCTCGCCTGTCTGCAGGCACTGCAAAAGGGGATCACCCGCGAGAAGCTCATACGGCAGGAAGGCATGACGGTCGAGGTGCTGGTGGAGGGGTCAAGCAAGAACTCACGGGAGGAGCTTGCGGGAAGGACGAGGACGAACCGGATCGTGAACTTCGGGGGTCCTGCACACATGGTAGGAAAACTGGTCGATCTGGAAATCGTGAAGGGGTACGCCAACTCCCTTCGCGGTGCAGGGCCCAGACTCAAGGAGGCATAGCATGTTAAAGGAAATGAAAGTAGCAGGCATCACCGTCGACCCGTTCACGAATACGCCGATCGTGATCCTGAAGGATCTTGAGGAGAAGGAAGTTCTCCCGATCTGGATCGGTCTGCTGGAGGCGTCGAGCATTGCGACCGCCCTGGAGAACGTGCAGACGCCGAGGCCCATGACCCATGACCTGCTCAAGAACGTTCTCGACAACCTCGGCGTTAAGGTCGTCAAGATCGAGGTCAACGACTTGAAGGACAATACGTATTTCGCTATGATACATCTGGAGATAGAGAAGAAGAGGCTGGTCATAGATGCGCGGCCTTCTGACGCCATAGCGCTTGCCCTCAGGGTCGGCGCGTCTATATTCGTCGACGAGAACGTGATCAAGAAATCGGCCAAGGTGGAGCTCTCTAAGAAGGAGGACAAGGTGGTGGTGGATACTACGGAATGGGAGGAGATTCTGGAGAACCTATCTCCCGACGACTTCGGCAAGTATAAGATGTGACGGGCGATGCGATGATAGACCTCCATACCCATTCGATTTTGAGCGATGGCGATCTGCTCCCCTCGGAGCTGGCAAGAAGGGCACAGGTGAAAGGTTACAGGACAATCGGCATCTGTGACCACGCCGACTCCTCCAACCTGCCGGAGATTATCAAGGCGCTCCTCAGGATCCGGGATAGGATGGAGTATTACCCGAACATTACGATAGTGCCGGGCATCGAGATCACCCATGCGCCGAAGGGCTTGATTGCTGACCTGGTCGCAGAGGCTCGGAAGCTGGGCGCAATGTACGTCGTGGTGCACGGAGAGACACTCGCCGAGCCCGTGGAAGAGGGCACGAACCATGAGGCGATCCTCGCAGGGGCCGACATACTTGCCCATCCGGGTCTCATTACGGAGGAAGATGCGAGGCTGGCGGCCGAAAAATCGGTCCTTTTAGAAATCAGTGCCAGGAAGGGCCATTGCCTCGCGAACGGCCACGTCGCAAGGGTGGGCCTCAAGATGGGGGCTTCCCTCATTTACAACAGCGATTCTCACAGCCCTTCCGATCTTACACCCGAAGAGGAAGCTCGGAAGATCGTGAAAGGAGCGGGCCTTTCCGCGGAAGATTTTTCCCTCATGCAGCAGCAAGCGGTCGATCTGGTCAACAGGGCCGTCCAGGGGAGGGGATGAAGCTTTCCATAGACCCATCGATTCAAAGGGTGCCCTTTTATCCGAAGGCGGCTCTGTACGGAGCGGACGGGGGATGGGTCCGTCTTTCGTCTAACGAGAACCCTTACCCGCCTTCACCTGTGGTCATCGAGGCCATGGCATCGGGACTTCTCGACGTGAACAGGTACCCGGAGAGCGAGTCGGAGCTGAAAGGCCTCCTGGCCAATAGATATGGGTTGAAGCCCCAGAATGTCCTGATAGGTAACGGCTCCAATGAGCTGATCGAGACGGCCTTGAAGGCCCTGAAGATAAAGGACCGGACTGAAGTGCTGGTTGCCGACCCCAGCTTCGCCTTTTACCGTATCGCCGCCTGTATTTACGGCTATAACCCCGTACGCGTACCACTCGACTCCCTCCGGATCGACCTCGTCCGCACCGCGTCCATGGTTAACGAAAGGACGAGGGTGATCTTTCTGTGCAACCCCAACAACCCCACTGGAACGATCTTCGACGACCGGGCCTTCGAAGCCTTTCTCGAATCACTGCCGCCCGAGGTACTCGTAGTCGTTGACGAAGCTTACGCCGAATTCTCGGACAGCAGGCAATTCCCCCGGTCGATGAGCTATATCGGCCGGCATCCCGTCCTGGTCATGCGTACCTTTTCGAAGGCTTATGGGCTGGCCGGTCTGCGCGTCGGCTATGGGATGGCCGAAGAATCGCTCGTCTCCTTCCTCGAACGCACGAAACAACCTTTCAGCGTCAACATGATGGCCCTTATAGCGGCCAGGGCGTCTCTCGGCGACGAACGCCACCTTGCCTCCGTTCTGGAGAATACCCGTAAAGGAAAGAAATACCTGTACGATACTCTGAAGGCACTGGGCCTGGACGTTATACCCTCCGAGGCAAATTTCGTTACCGTCAGGATCGGGGCTGAGGCCGAAAGCCTCGTGAAAAAGCTCTTCGAGAAGAAAATCCTTGTGCGGTGGCTCGGCGGGTACGGGCTTCCGGAGTACATACGGGTTACGGTGGGGACTATGGACGAGAACAGGGTATTTGCCGAGGCGCTCGCGAGGTTGGTCGCCTGAAGAGAAGGGACCCGATCATCACGATAGACGGGCCCGGAGGGGCGGGTAAGAGCACCGTGGCAAAGAGGCTCGCCCAATCGATAGGTTACAGGTATCTCGATTCCGGCGCTATGTATCGCGCCGTGGCCTATGCCTATTCAAGGCAGAGGCCCGTGGACCTCGATGCCTTTCTCGCGGGACTTTCGCTCGAATTCCGCTTTGACGGGAAAGTAGCGGTCTCCCTCGACGGACAGGATATTACGGAGCGAATAAGAACGCCGGAGGTTTCCCTTCTCGCGTCTTCCCTTTCACAGGACAGGCGGGTCAGAACCTACCTGACGCGGATGCAGAGGGAGATAGGTGAGTCCGGGGGGATAGTGGTTGAAGGAAGGGATACGGGCTCGGCCGTCTTCCCCGGTGCGGAAGTAAAATTCTACCTCGATGCCGATATCGCCGAGCGGGCGAGAAGGAGACACCGGGAGCTTGCCGCCGGAGGTCGCGGCGGGGACCTGGAGAGGGTGAGGGAGGAGATGGAGCGGAGGGACAGGGCCGACTCGGAACGGGATATAGCCCCGCTCGTCTGCCCTGAAGGGGCGCTTTACGTTGATACTACGGGAAAAACCATTGAAGAGGTTGTGGAGGTCCTTGAAAACCACGTGAGGCGGGCGAGCAAATGATAGAGGTGGTCAAAACCGGCCATGTCGGTTTCTGTTTCGGTGTCAACCGTGCGGTATCGAGGGTGCTCAAGGAGGCCGAGGCCAGGAAAGAAACGATCTACACCCTGGGGCCCCTGCTCCACAACCCACAGGTTGTGGAGACATTAAAGGAAAAGGGAGTAGTCCCGATCGACGACGCATTCGGCTTGGAAAAGGGAATCGTTGCATTCAGATCCCACGGCATCATGAAGGAAGAAGAGGAGTACATACGTGCCAAGGGCCTTCTGGCGATCGACACGACCTGCCCTTTTGTCAAGAGGGTCAGGAACTGCGCCCTTTACCTCCTGAAAAACGGATACAAGGTCGTTATTGCGGGCGACGAGCGGCACCCGGAAGTAAAAAGTGTGTTGAGTTATTTGGGGAACGATGGTATTGTATTGCTTAATTCGTACTCGATTAAAGCCAAAAAGATAGGTATAGTGAGCCAGACTACTTTAGATGAGGAGACGTTTTCGAAGGTGGTAAGTTCGCTGGCGAGCTGCGCCAAGGAATTGAGGGTCTATAACACCATCTGCGAGAGCACCAGTGTAAGAAGGAATGAGGCGATGGCCCTGGCGGGTCGGGTGGAGGCAATGCTGGTCGTGGGGGGCAGGAACAGCTCGAATACCACGAAGCTTTTCACTGCGGTCAAGAGTATACAGCCCCGGTCATACCATATCGAGACGGAGGAGGAAGTCCGGCCGGAATGGTTCACGGGCGTGAAAAGCGTAGGAATAGCCGGGGGAGCGTCGACCCCCGGTGTAATAATAGACAAAGTGGAGAGGCGCGTAAAAAATCTTTAGGGGGACTGGCATGGTAGAGACAGTCGATACCAGCGCACAGAAAGAAGGAACCGAGCAGGAGATGGAGGAACTCTATGAAACCTCTCTGAAAAACCTTCAGGAAGGGAATATCATAAAGGGCAGAGTGCTCGATATAAATGGCGATTCCGTTATCGTCGACGTGGGGCTGAAGTCGGAAGGCAGGGTTTCCCTGAGTGAATTTCTTGACAAATCGGGTGCGTCCACTGTCGGCATAGGCGACGAAGTGGAAGTGATGATAATGGGCAGGGAAGTTAAGGACGGACTTCTCACGCTCTCAAAACAGCGGGTAGACGGCATCAAACTATGGCAGGCCATAGACAGGTCCCTCGAAGAAGGCACCCCCGTTGAAGGCACGATTGTTTCCGAAGTTAAGGGCGGCTTCATAGTCGACATAGGCGTGAATGCCTTTCTCCCCATATCCCAGGTCGATATAAAACCGGTAAAAAACCCCGCCTCTTTCATAGGACGCCATCTGAAATATAAAGTGATCAAGGTCAACCAGAAAAAAGCAAACGTGATCGTATCCAGGCGCATGCTCATAGAAGAGGAAAAGGAGCGAAAAAGAAAAGAGTTCTGGAAGAATGTAAAGGAAGGGCAGATCATCTACGGCTTCGTCAAGAGCATTACGGATTACGGGGCGTTCATCGATCTGGGGGGCGTTGACGGTTTTCTCTATGTCAACGACATTACCTGGGGCAGGATTACCCATCCCAAGGAGTATCTGAAGCTGGGCGACGAGGTCAAGGTCAAGGTCATGACCGTCGACTACGAGAAGCACAAAGTGTCCGTCAGCATCAAAGACCTGAAGGGAGATCCCTGGCTGCACATAGACGAGAAATTTCCGATAGGTTCGCGCGTCAGGGGCAAGGCGGTCGGCGTCGTGGAGTACGGGGTCTTCGTAGAGCTCGAGCCCGGTCTCGAAGGGCTTCTCCATGTGAGCGAGATGAGTTGGGACAAGAAAATGAGAAACCCCTCCAAACTCGTGTCGAAGGGCGATATGCTCGATCTCCAGATCCTGGACATCGACAGGGAGAAGAAGAGAATATCCCTCGGCCTGAAGCAGCTCCGGCCCGACCCGTGGAAAGAGCTTGCCCAGAAATACCCCCCCGGTTCCGTAGTGAAAGGCAGGATAAAGAATTTCACCGATTTCGGCCTTTTTGTCGGTATGGACGACGGCATAGACGGACTTGTCCATATATCGGAGATATCCTGGTCCCGCAGGAAGAACGTCATTGCCGAGAGTTACAAGAAAGGGGCCGCGGTGGATGCCCTGGTCCTCAATATAGACGGGGAGCAAAAGAAGTTCTCTCTGTCCATCAAGAGGCTTAAGGAAGACCCATGGAAGGGGCTTCTGGAGCGCTACCGTGTGGGCGATACCGTCGAAGGCTACGTGACCAGCATTACCGATTTCGGTGTTTTCGTCGAGATCGAAGAGGGCATCGAAGGGCTGATCCATCTATCCGAGATAGAGAGCGGCAAAGGGAAGCACCCCTCGGAGCTTTTCGCTATCGATGACGTAGTGAAGGCCATGGTTATAAACGTGGACGAGAGGGACAAGAGGATAGGACTTTCTACGAAGGCGCTCAAGAAAGCTGAAGAGAAAAAGGAGGTCAGCAGCTTCTCCAAGGAAGAGGCGCGCGCCTTCTCGACTCTTGGAGACCTCCTTGAACCTGCCATGAAAAAAAACAACAGAGACAACGAAATCTAGAAGCTAAACTGATTACGGGAGGTTTCGATGCCGATAAAGAAGGAGCTGCTTGAGATTCTCTGCTGCCCCAAATGCAAGGGGGATATCGAAGTGACGACCTCCGGGGACGGTCTCATATGCCGCCATTGTAATCTGCTTTATCCGATAAAAGACGACATACCTATAATGCTTATTGACGAGGCCTTACAGGTCAAGGAGTAGGACGGACAGGCATTCTTTCGCTGCCCTCCGGAAAAGCGGCCAGGCGGCGGCGCTCGGAGCAGCCGTCTCGGCCACCTGTTTTTGCATAATATGATCGACTTCCTTCTCATCTTCCTCATAAAGGGTTTTCAGCAGTTTCTCCGCGCCCTTCCGGAAAGGGCATGCAGGAGAGCAGGTATGGTCCTGGGCAGGCTCGGTTTTCTCCTTCTCAAAGGAAGGCGGCGCGTGGCGGTTGCCAACCTAAAGAGGATCTCCCCGGCCCTTTCCCGGTCTCAGGCTCGCGCGTTGGCGCGGAGTTGTTTTGAGAAGCTGGGAGTCAACCTCCTCGAGACGCTGCTCTTCCCTTATGTTCCGAAAGGTGAATATGACATACGGTTCAGGCTCGAGAAGAGGGGAAACGTAGATGAGGCATTGAAGGGCCGCCAGGGCGTTATCGCCCTCGGCTTCCATTATTCCAATTGGGAACTGACGGGCGTAAGCTCTTTCCTTCTGGGCAGGGAGATCATTGCCCTCGCGCGCCCGCTCAAGGGGTATCCCGCGTTGAACGGTTTTCTTAACGACCTCCGCGGGCGGGCCGGCCTGACGATCATACCGAACAGGGAAACTGCCCGCGACGTAGTAAGGCTTCTGAATGAAAATCGTATCGTTGCATTCCTGGGCGATCAAAGGGAGAAGCGATCAAGGGCCGTCTGGGTGGATCTCTTCGGGCAAAAGGTGCCGACATCCAAAGGCGTAGTCGCCATAGCGATGAAGACGGGGGCGCCCATTGTCCCAGTCTATGCCAGGAGGGACGGTTTCTTGCGTTACACGATAGTCTATAACGAACCCCTTCCGATAGAACGTAAGGGAGCACCTCTCGATGAGCTTATGATTAGAAATGCGAGGAAAGTCAATGCATTCCTGGAAGAGATAGTAAGGCAGCGGCCCGATGAGTGGTTCCTGGTGCACCGGCGCTTCGGCCGCGACACATGATAGGGCCCGAAGCGTAAGCCCTCTTGCGGAGCAAGTCTATCCCGGACAATATCAACTACTTACAGCCTTAAGACCCCGAACGCGCGAAGTCGGGCTAGACGACCCTGAGCCGGCCGGCAGGCTCGAAGTGCTTCTCGATGACCCCCAGAAAGTCATTCAGGACGGGTGAGATCTCCACCTCCCGATTGGTCGCTATGTCGATGCCAAGCCGTATTGCGCCATCGATCACCGGGATAATAGTCAAACGGTGCTGCGCCACTTCCTCCCTGACATAGGGGAGGAACACCAGGGCCACTCCCTTTTTCTGCCTGGCCAGCTCTTTGGCGCATTCCACATTGTCTACCTCGGCGCCCACCAGTGGCGTGAGGTTTCTGCTGGCAAAATGCTCGAGGATGGCCTCCCTCGCAGTAGACCCTTCCGATTGAATGATAAGGGGATAATCGACCAGGTCTTCCCATTTCACCTCCGCTTTTTGCACGAGAGGGTAATCAGGGTTTGCAACGAGCACCATCCTTTCCACTTCAGGGATACGGATGATCTGCAATTTCTTGTCGATCTTTCGAAGGGTGCCGACTATGCAGACATCATGTTTGAAATCGAGCAGGTCGTCGACGAGCGTAAGGGAAGGGCCTTCCCTGACCGACACCCTCACCGATGGATAGAGCTCTTTGAACTTGTCTATAAGGGGCGTCAGGTAAAGGGTGAGGGTGGTGGCTACTCCGATGTGCAGGTTTCCGAGGTGATAGCTCCTTAAGAAATTCTCCGCCATCATCACATGGTTGATAGCCTCCTCGGCATAGTTGACCAGTCGCTCGCCCGCTTTTGTGAGATGGACCCGCTTCCTCTTGACATTGATGAGCTTGACGCCGAATTGTCCTTCCAGGGCTTTTATTTGCTGGGTTACCGCGGGCTGGGTGATGAAGAGCTTTTCCGAGGCGGCACTGAAGCTCCTTTCCTTGGCCACGAAATAGAAGGAGATCAATTGCTGCACATTGATCTGGGGAAGTCTCACGTTCCTTACTATACTACAATTTTTCATTTTCTTCGTCCAGACAAAGTTACGGAAAATATTTATGAATTCATAAAAAATATTATGTTGCAAAGGTTCCCGTTTAAAACAATAATTGACCGAGGTGCAGTCTGAAAAAGCGGAAAGACCGGCCTGCATGAACGGAAGGGGCTTACGCACTGGCGAAACCAGGGGCCGGGGGGTCGATCCAGGGGGGAAGGAAAGAGGGTATGGCCGGCATTAAGTCGATAGGCGTTTATATCCCCGTCTACCGGCTTGCCCTGGAAGAGATAGGCAGGATGTGGCGTGTCCGGGGACCCGTAGGAGAGAAGGCGGTTGCCGGTTACGACGAAGATACCGTTACAATGGCCGTCGCAGCGGCCCGGGAATGTAAGGCCGGCTTGCCGGGGCAGATTGATGCCCTGTACTTCGCTACCACGACGGCGCCATACAGGGAGAAGCAGCACGCGGCATTGGCGGCCAGCGTGCTCGATCTTGACCGGGGGGCCTATACAGCGGACATAACCTGTTCCTTAAGAGGCGGGACGACTGCCCTTAGGGCCGCGCTCGACGCGGTCAAGGCGGGCTCGGCGCGTGAGTGCATCGTCGTTGCGGCCGATTGCAGGATGGGCGCTCCGAGGGGCAGGCTTGAGCAGCTTCTAGGCGACGGCGCTGGGGCGCTCGTCGTCGGCTCCCGTGAGTGTGTGGCGGACATCGAGGAGAGCTGCTCCACATACAGCGAGTTCACCGATGTCTGGAGGACCGACGCCGATCCCTTCCTTCGCTCCGGCGAAGGCCGGTTCATAGAAGAGGCGGGCTATATGCCTACGATGGTTGACGCTGTTTCCTCCATGATGAAGAGGAGCGGGGCCGCTGCCTCGGATTTCGCCCGGGTCGTCTTTTACGCGCCCGATCAAAGGCAGCATGCGGCCCTGGCAGAAAAGCTGGGCTTCGCACCAGGGCAGGTGCAGGACCCGCTTTTCAGCGCCATCGGCAATACTGGCGCCCCGGCAGTCCTCATCATGCTCGCGGCCGCCCTTGAGGAGGCACGGCCGGGCGAGAGGATCCTCCTTGCGGGCTACGGCGACGGGGCCGACGTCTTTACGCTGCGGGCAACCGACCGGATAGAAAAGACGCGGCGGCACCCCCTGCTCAAAGAGAGGCTCGGCCGCAAGAGCAACATCGACTACGGCACCTACTTGAGCTGGCGTGGTCTTGTCCCCTTCGAGGCCTCGGGCCTCCCCGAAAGGCCGCAGCCGTCGCTGGCGAGCCGCTGGAGAGAGCGCAAGTTCATTTCCGCCCTTTACGGGGTCAGGTGCACCGCTTGCGGGACGCCGCAGATGCACGCCATCGGGCAGAACATACGCGTCTGCATCGCCTGCCAGGCCAAAGACGCCTTCGAGCCATACAGCTTTGCCGACAAGAGGGGGACCCTTTTTACCTACGCGGTCGATCACCTCCAGCCGACGCGGAACCCGCCGGGACTGAACGGCGTCGTAGATTTCGAGGACGGGGGCAGGATGCTCTGCGAGCTTACCGACTACGACCTTTCGAGGGTGCGGATAGGGATGCCGGTCGAAATGACGTTTCGAAGGTTCTCCGACGGGAAAGGCCCCGTCAACTACTTCTGGAAAGCCAGGCCGATCGTGGAGTGAAAGGGGAATCGACCTTATCGAGGGAAGGGCGCTTACAGTGGAAAGCATGAAAGACAAGGTGGCGATTGTCGGAATGGGCTGCACCAGGTTCGGAGAGCGCTGGGACGCAGGGGTGGAAGACCTTCTCGTCGAGGCAGCCTACGAGGCATTCGAAGACGCGGGCATAGGGCCGAAGGACGTGCAGGCTGCATGGCTAGGTACGGTCTTTTCGGGCATTACGGCCATTACCCTGTCCCCTCTGGGCTTGCAGTATATCCCCATGACGAGGGTGGAGAACATGTGCGCCACCGGCTCCGAGGCCTTGCGCGCCGCGAGCTATGCAGTAGCCGCCGGCGCCTGTGACATCGCCCTCGCCATCGGCGTAGAGAAGCTTAAGGACTCAGGCCTGACAGGCGTAAAGGGACCGGCCATCGTGGGGGACAACCCGGACGGGACCTCGGGCGTCGCTTCCGGCTTCAGCGCCCCTGCCTCTTTTGCCTACCTCGGCACCCGCTACTTCCATCGATACGGGCTAGCGCCCGATTACGGCAAGCGCCTGCTCGCCGAGATCGCGGTGAAGAACCACTATAACGGGAGCTTGAACCCGAGGGCCCATTTCCGGAACAGGCTGACGGTCGAGCAGGCGGTGGGGGCGCCTATAATTGCCTGGCCCCTCGGTCTCTATGACTGCTGCGGGGTGAGCGACGGGGCCGCAGCCGCTATCGTTGTCCGCGCCGGTATGGCGAAGGACTTCAGGAGCGATCCCGTCTACGTCAAGGCCCTGGCAGTCACGGCAGGCGCCCGCCAGGGATGCATGCGGCAGGACTACGATTACGTCCACATCGAAGAGAACGTGCGCGCCTCCAGGGCCGCCTACGAGCAGGCGGGCATAAGGGACCCGCGCAAGGAGCTGAGCCTTGCCGAGGTGCACGATTGTTTTACCTGTCACGAGCTCGTCCTTTACGAGGACCTTGGCTTCAGTCCGAGAGGAAAGGCGGGAGAGGATATAGAAGCGGGCGCCTTCAGCCTCACGGGAGAGCTGCCGGTCAATACGGACGGGGGTCTAAAGTGCTTCGGCCACCCCCTAGGGGCGACCGGGCTCCGGATGATGTACGAGGTCTATAAGCAGCTGCAGGGCAAGGCAGGTCCCAGGCAGGTGAAAGACCCGAGGTTGGGGCTCGTCCACAACCTCGGTGGAAACCCGGGAATGGGGATCGCGAGCTGCGTCATCCTGGGGAACGAATAGCTGTTTTTTTACAGGTCCCGGCCTTCCGGGACCTGTCTTTGGCTTTTTTGACGAAAGGGGGTTGCGTGACGGTACATACCGGCTTACCGGGGTGCTGGGGCAGGATGGTAGAAAAAATATGTTGCATTTTGTTTTTCCCTCAGCTAAAAAGTGATTGAGCGGCCAACCTGAGCCCGCTTCCGAACAGGACGGTTCTGAGTCATGACCGAAGTCGCGTCCAAAAGGAGGTGATCGCAGCAACCGAAGAGAAGACGGTGCTGTTCCGACCCGGATAAACCTGACCGGGGACTGCTTTGGCCGGTCATGCGGACCCTGCATGGACTTGCGGCGCCTTCGAAAGACGGACCGCCCGGACGAAGGGTGTGTGACGAGTGGATCTTGATGTGGGGCTAAAAGAAAAAAGGGGGGCTTATGAAGTATTATCAGAAGCTAACGATACTTTTGGGCTTGATTTGGGGCTTCATCGCCATTCAGCGGATCGTCATCGCCATTATCATGCCGGCGATCCAGGCCGATATGAAGTTCACGTACACCGACGTGGGCATGATCATATCCATCACAGGCCTTATCTGGGCCTTCGGCACGATCATATGGGCGAGCATCGGCGACACGTACGGTCGCCGCCCCGTCATTGTGTTCTGCGGAATCCTCGCTTCCATTTTCTCCTGGATGACCGGCATGGTGGGCTCCCTAGGCCAGATGCTGGCGGTCAGGGGCGTCCTCGGATTTTTCGAGGGCGGGCCCTGGGGCCCGGCAGTGGCGACTGTGGCGGAAGAGGCCCCACCCGAGAAGAGAGGGGGGTTGGTTGGTCTCATACCCGGGGCCTTCATGCTTATCGGTGTATGCCTGGGACCGATAATCGCCGTGCAGATCCTTCAGAAAATGGGGTGGCGGTCGGTCTTCTACATCATCTCCATACCCGGCATTATCCTCGCCATTATCGCCGCGCTCTTCATGCACGAGCCCGCCTCCGTCGCAGCGGGCATCAAGGCGCGGAAGTCAGGCCAGAAGAGGGTCGTGATGCAGCAGGGCCACAAGGTGAAGCTGAGCGACGTCCTCAAGTACAAGAACGTGATCGTCTCTACGGTCAACAGCGTGCCGGTCATGGCATGGCTCTGGATCTACAGCGGCTTTTCCGCGCTCTTTCTCGCCAAGGTCCACCACCTGCCCATGGAAGCGATCGGTCTTGCCATGGCCGCCTCCGGTCTGGGGGGTTTTGTCGGGATGGTGGTAATGGGCCGGCTGTCGGACGGTATAGGGCGTAAGACGGCCATCATCCTCTCGGGGCTGCTCTGCTGTCTTTCCGGTCTTTCGATCATTGCCCTGCCCGTCGGCTCCCCCCTGGTGCTTTTCTGTGTGCTTTTCTTCTTCTGGGGTATGTTCGGTGGCGCTTCCTTTCCCCTTTACCTGGGCACGCTGCCTACCGAAGCCGTACCACCGGAGTTTGCCGGCACCGCGGTAGGTGTTCCCACGGCAGTGGGCGAGATCATCGGCGCGGCCGTGATGCCGACCATCGCCGGCGCCCTTGCCGATGCCTTCAGCCTCTACGCGCCCATGTGGATGGCAGCGATTGCGGGACTCGTCATCATGCTGGTCTCCCTTGGGTACGTGGAAACGGCGCCCGGGAAGCTTGCGAAAATGGCGAAAAAACCGACGCACGACGACCATCTGCTGCGGCCTTTCAGAGGTAAGGAGCCTGCGGTAGCGCCCGAGGGCTAGCCGCAGCCGGTCAGCTTTTCTGCGATTAAAAAGAAGGACTGCTTCTCCCGCGGGGCGAGCAGTCCTTTCCATCCTTACTTATCCGCCGGGGATGATCCCCCCTCTTCTGAGGGCACCCATGATCGACGCGCCCACCACGTCAACGATGGAGGTCCCCGCGTCGATCACGAGGACAGAGCCGGTCATGAACGATGAATCGTCGCTCGCCAGGAACGTGCAGACCCCCCCGATCTCCTTCGGCGCCCCGAACCGGTGAAGGGGCAGCTCCGACGATATCATGGCAAAGAAGTGATCGGGGTCCATGCCGAGCATCTTTCCAAACTGGCCGAATTCCCTCTCCGTCATATCCGTTTTGATGCCGCCCGGGCAGACCGCGTTGCAGCGGATATGCTGCGGGCCGTAATCAAGCGCGGCCTGCTGCGTCAGCATGATGAGGCCCGCCTTCGAGCTGCAGTAGGCGGACATGCCGGGCAGGCAACGGAGCCCCCCGACGGACGCGATGTTTATGATGGAGCCGCCCCCGGCCTTGATCATGTGCGGTATGGTCTCGTTCATGAGCAGGAAGGGACCGTTGAGGTTCACGTCGATCACCTTCCGCCAGACGGCGCGGTCCGCCTCACCCACGGGCCCCTGGGCGCTTATGGCGGCATTGTTCACGAGCACATCGAGCTTCCCTCCGAAGGCGACCGCGGCGCTGACCATGCGCGAAACGTCTTCGTCCTTCGACACGTCACCCGCACATGAGGCGGCGGCGCCTGCAGGCAGCGACGCGATGACCTTATCGAGCACGTCCTGGCGGCGGCCGGTGATGCAGACCTTTGCCCCCTCGTTGACGAACCGTTCTGCTACCGCAGCGCCTATGCCGGTGCCTCCCCCGGTGATGAGTGCTACCTTTCCCTGTAGTATCATGTTCTCCCCCTTATATCGTCTCCGTCCCGAAATAGTACCGTGCGAGCTCGGTGAGCCTGAGGATCGGTCCGCCCACCACGATCTGCGTGATCTTCAGGTCCCTGACAAGCTTCTCGATCCTTCCCTCCCTTGAATAGCCGTAGGAGCCCATAAGATCGAGGCAGCGGTTGACCATGCTCCATCCGAGGTCGCTCACCGTGTTCTGGACGGCGCTGGCCGAAGCAAGCGCCTTGTGCTCCCATGGGAAGCCGTACATGTCGGGATGGTCCATCCTGTCGCCCACATAGTAAAGGAAGGCCTCGGCGGCCATGATCTCCCTGGCTATCTGTCCCAGCTCGTGCACTATGGCGCCATGCTCCTTCATGGGCTTTCCGGCTATCTCCCTGTTGTCCACGTAATCCCTTATCACCTCGTAGGCCCTCTTCATGATGCCCATGGGAAAGGCGGCCGAGATGAGCCGGCCTATGGTTATGTTCGCGATGACCGATTTCAGCTCCTCTTCGGGGTCCTCGTGGGCGCAGTTCTCCCTTGGGACCCTCACGTTATCGAACCATATATCCCCGTTGGTATCGATACTGGTCCCCATCTTGCGGTAGGGCTTGCCGGTTGCCACGCCGAGTGCATCGGCCGGCACGAATATTTGTGCAATATTGGGGAACTCCTTCCCCTCTACCGTGCAGAGGACCCGGTACATGTGCGCCTCCCTGTAAGCGGAAGGCCACAGCTTGTGCCCGTTGATCACCCATTCGTTCCCTTCAAGGCGGGCCCGCGTCCTCACCTGGGACCCTTTCAACCTCACGTCCTCCACCGACCCGCCCGCATGGGGCTCGGTAATGGCGCTGCAGATCACGTATTCCTTGTCGCCCGTCAGTAACGGAGCGACTTTCTTCAGGAGGGTCTCGTTCGGCGTGGGGAGCGTGAGGGCCGCAATGGACCAGGGCGTGATGAAGCCAGTGGTGGCCGTTCCATAGTCGCCCCTGGAAAGCTCTTCCACGAGGACCAGCATGTCCACGGTCGAGGCCCCGCCCGACCCTCCGAATTCAGGCGGCACAAAAGATTTTTGCAGCCCCAAATCGATGAACAGTTTCCTCCAGATATCATGGACGAAGGTGTGCTCTTTCCGCTCCGACCAGTCCCAGTAGTCATCGATCTCACCCTCGTGCGGCAATATCTCGGTGTCTACGAACCTCCTCAAGGTCTTACTGAACATCTTCGTTTCTTCCGATACGAGATGATCGGGTCTGAGAAAATCGTCGATTCCTTTTGCCCTCACGCGTTGAGATTCGGATGTATTTCCCATTGGGCACCTCCTTTTGGATCGTTTTGGTCCCTGTTTGCCGCTCGAGACTTCCCCTTCACTTTCCGCTCACCCCCTTTCGCGGGAAAAATCTAAGAAGAGTACAAGGACTGCGATATTATCACCAGCGTCTTTGCCGGTCTCCTACCGACCCCATCACCTCGATGGGGGATACTGCCGTCGAAATAGACGCAGTCGCCCTCCTTCAGCAAATATTCCTTGTCGCCGTAAAAGAAGCGGATCTTTCCCTCCAGCACGTAGAGAAACTCCTCCCCTTCGTGATCGAACAGCCCCCCCTCGATGTGTGGGGGATGGGTGATCACGAAGGGCTCCATCTTTTTTTGGCTTTTTGCCGGGGCCACGGACTCGTAAACGTACCCGCACGAGGTTCCGTCCCGCACCACGACTTCCCTTTCTTCTCTTCGCACGACCGTGATGCGGTCCTCCGGATTATTCCCGTGGAAGAAAGCCGTAATATCCACCTCGAGGGCCCGGGCGATCTTGATGAGCGTCGCAATGGGCGGAGATTTCTTAGCCGATTCCACCATGGAAAGATAGCTCTTCGTAAACCCTGTCCGTTCGGCCACCTGCTGAAGGGTGAGCTTCTTTTGAAGACGAATGGCGCGGATGTTCTTTACGATCTTGAGCTCGTCCATCGGGGGTTAACCAAGTTAACCGGAAGTTAACAGCCGTGTCAAGCAAAAATGTTCGCTTTCCCATACCGACTTTTTTGATTTGTCATTGTGGCAGCATAGTAGTAGCATTGGAGCATCGGCTTTTATTCCGCGCCGCAAGGCTTCGAAGAGACCCGGAACGCGGGCTTTACGGAGAAGGCCGGGGAGGGACTGTGGAAGAGCACGATGGGTCACGGCTTCCGGGGACCGACGACAGGGTAGGAGGACCCGCGCGGCGGATCTCCCTCGCGGTATCGGACGATGTGCTTCAGGAAGACCTCGAGGCCCTCAGAAAGAAGGCGATCGAGATGGGCGCGGGGATGGCGGAGATCGTACCCGCCTCCTGGGTTGAGGTTGACGAGAGGGTCAGGCTCAAGTGCTTTGTGCCCATGTGCGGGTACTACGGCAGGAACCCTTATTGTCCACCCCGCGCGCCGGAGCTGTCATTCATCCGCAGCGCTTTCAGCCGTTATCGCCGGGCGATCCTTCTCGCCCTGGAGGTTGTCCCGCCGACGGCCTTCTCGGTCCGGAGCCCCGGGCAAAAGGCGGCCCACTCGTGGGCCCGGAGAAATATGGAAATAGTGGGCAGGCTCGAGACGATGGCCCTCGGAAACGGCTATTATCTCGCAGCAGCCTTTTCCCAGCTCAGCTGCCTCGCGTCGCTCTGCGACCCAGATACCAGATGCCAGGTGCTTCAGGGGAGAAGATGCGCCCATGCGCTCCGGTCGAGGCCGTCGCTCGAATCGATGGGGGTGGACGTCTTTCGTCTGGTCGCGAGGGTGGGATGGGACATATATCCGATCTACCGGAGCGTCGACCCCGGCGCGGTCCGGCGCGCCCTCTCGGTGGGCCTGCTGCTCGTCTGTTAGGAAGTGCTCGCGCCTTATGAATTTATTAGAAAATTTATGTTGATAGTTCTATCTCAACTCTCGGAGAATGTCGGTAGGGGAGCGGGAGATTTAACCCACGGGAGAAGAGACACATCTTCGTGTATGATATTTCCGGAAAGACTTTATCTGCAATAGGGAGGGTCGCCTGAAACATGAATAAGATCCAGCTTGTCGATCAGACCCTGCGGGATGCGCAGCAGAGCCTGTGGGGCTTTACCATGAGGACGGACCATATGAGGGCCATCGCAAAAAGGATGGACGACGTCGGGTACCGTGCCATTGCCACCGTAGGCTCTCAGGCGTTTACCGTGCAGGTGCGCACCCTCAGGGAGGACCCGTGGGAGAGGATCCGGGTCCTGTCCGGGCTCATAACGAAAACGCCCATTCGGGGCTCGTACCAGATCGGGAGTCTTTCCTCCTTCGACCTGGGCACGCCCCGGGACATCATCACCCTCTGGATAAAACGCTCGGTGGCCAACGGCATTAAGAGCTTCTGGATCTGCGATTACCAGACGGACATGGAAAAGTTCGTCTACTTCGCGCGCATCGCAAAGGCCGAAGGCGCGGAGGTCGTGCCGGCGCTCATGTACACGTCGAGCCCCGTCCACACGAGCGACCACTGGGCGCGAAAGACCCGGCTCCTTGCAGCAGCCAGGGACTGCATCGACCGGATTATGATCGAGGACGCCTCCGGCGTAATCACGCCCGAGGCCACCCGGGAGCTGGTAGCTGTCGTCCAGCGGAACAGCGACGGCATACCCCTCGAATTCCATTCCCACTGCAATTCGGGCCTTGCCCCCCTGTGCTACCTGGAGGCGGTCAAGGAAGGAGTCTCCTGCGTGCACACTGCGGTTGCCCCTCTCGCCAACGGCACCTCCCTGCCCGCTGCAGAGACGTTCTTGAGGAATGCCCGCCGCCTCGGCTTTACCTCCGATATCGACGAGGACGCCCTCGCCGATGTCTCCTCCCATTTCAGGGCCATCGCCGAGAAAGAAGGTCTTCCCGTGGGCGCGCCTGTGGAATACGACCTCTTCCATTACGAGCACCAGGTGCCGGGCGGCATGATGACTAACCTGACGCGGCAGCTTCGGGAGGTGGGCATGGAGCACCGCCTGTCCGAGATCCTGGAAGAAGTGACGGTGGTGCGCAGGGAATTCGGATATCCGGTCATGGCAACGCCCTACTCACAGATCGTGGGCGCCCAGGCAGTGGAGAACATCGTCTCCGGCGAGCGGTACGGACAGGTAACCGATGAGGCGATCAAGTACGTCCTCGGCTACTACGGGGAGCCGGTAGTGCCTGTAGACCCGAACGTCATGGACCGTATAATGGGCCTGCCGAGGACAAAGGAATTCGCCGACTGGCGCCCTGAAGGGTACCTCAAGTCCGTTGAAGAGTTCCGGAAGGAGATGGGCGCGGATCTCTCGGACGACGACCTCCTGCTCAAGATACTGATTCCCGGACAGCCGGGCCGCCCGGCCGAAGTGAAAAAGGGGGCCGGGCCGGGGACCGCGAGACCGGGGCCCCAAACCGGCGCGCCCGTTGGACTCCCCATGGCGTTCAACGTGGAGGTGGACGGGGAAACATTCAGCGTGCGCATCTCCCCGGCTCCACAAGGGGGCGGGCAAGCCGAGGCCACCGGGCCTGTTGAGACCGGGGGGGCGCCCGGCAAGCCGAGGCGGCCGAAGGAGGCGCCTCCCGGCTCGGTCGTATGCGGTATGGCGGGGCTCGTGCTCTCCATCGAGGCAAAGGTAGGGGACAGCGTCAACCCGGGCGAGATAGTGGCCATGATCGAGGCAATGAAAATGCGAAGACGCATCAACGCGCCCCACGGCGGGGTGGTGAAGGAGATCCGGGTCCGGGAAGGCGATATGGTCGATGCAGAGGATGTACTGATGGTGGTGGCCTGAGATGTTCAAAAAGCTCCTTGTGGCCAACCGGGGCGAGATAGCGATCCGGGTCATGCGGGCGTGCCGCGAGATGGGCATCGCCTCCGTTGCCGTCTACTCCGAGGCGGACAAAGAGGCGCTCTTCGCCCGGTATGCCGACGAGGCCTGTCCTATCGGACCTGCGCCCGCGAGCCAGAGCTATCTCGACATAGGAAAGGTGATCGAGGCGGCTAAAAGAAGCGGCGCGGAGGCGATCCATCCGGGATACGGCTTTCTGGCGGAGAACCCCGCCTTCGCCCGGGCGTGCGAGCAGGAGGGGATAAAATTCATCGGACCGTCGAGCAGGGTTCTCGAGCTCGTGGGCGACAAGGTGGCTTCCCGCCGGGAGATGATAAAGGCCGGCGTGCCCGTGGTGCCGGGCACGGAGGAGTGCGTGGCCGGGGAAGAGGAGACGCGACATATGGCGCGCCGCGTCGGCTATCCCGTGATCGTCAAGCCCTCCGGCGGAGGAGGGGGGATCGGCATGACCATTGTGGCGGACGAGGGGGCTCTTCGGGAGGCCCTCGAGTCCTCCCGGGCGATCGCCGCGACCACCTTCGGCCTCTGCGACGTGTACATCGAAAAATACCTGGACAACCCCCGGCACATCGAGTTCCAGATACTGGGAGATGCCCACGGGAACGTGATCCATCTCGGGGAGAGGGAGTGCTCCATCCAGCGGAGACACCAGAAGCTGATCGAGGAGGCCCCGTCCACGGCGGTCTCGCCGAGGCTGCGATCGAGAATGGGAAAGATCGCGGCGGCGGCCGCGCAGTTTGTGGGATATGAAGGGGCGGGCACGGTGGAGTTCCTTTTTGCCGATGGTCGCTTCTACTTCCTTGAAGTTAACGCCCGTGTGCAGGTGGAGCACCCCGTGACCGAGATGGTGACCGGCGTCGACATCGTAAAAGAACAGATAAGGATCGCCGCGGGCCTCCCGCTCGCCATGCGCCAAAGGGACGTCAAGATGCGGGGAAACGCCATCGAGTGCCGCATCAACGCGGAGGACCCCCTGAACGATTTCGTGCCCACCCCCGGAAGGATCAAGGGCTACCATGCGCCAGGGGGAGCCGGGGTCCGCGTGGACTCGGGCGTCTATGCCTCTTATACGATACCGCCTTTCTACGACCCCATGATATCGAAGCTCATCGTCTGGGGTCGTGACCGCGGCGAGGCGATCGACCGCATGCGGCGGGCCCTTTACGAATACGTCATCCTTGGGACGAAGCACAACATACCCTTCCATAAGGCGGTCATGGAGAACCCGAGGTTTGTGAGGGGAGAGCTGGGGACCCATTTCATCGACCGGGAAACCTCGCTGCTGGAAGATATGAAGGTCGTCACGGAGCGAGAGAAGGCGCTGGAGGAACGGATGCCCCATCCTGTGGATGACAGGAAGCGGATAGCGGCCATCGCCGCCGCCGCGTTCGCCATGGAGATGTACGGTCGGGGCGCGACATGAAAAAGAGCATCGTCATCCTAGGCACGCTCGATACGAAAGGGGAGCACCTCCACCTCCTGAAGAAGACCATAGAGGCGAGAGGGCACGAGGCCCTGATAATCGATCTGAGCATGGGCGCTATACCTACCCTGCCCGCGGACATCCCTGCCTCCGAGATCGCCCGGCTCGGCGGCCGCACCGTCGAAGAGCTGATGGCGACCCGCGACAGGTCGGCTTCTACCGACGTGATGATCGCCGGCGCGCAACAGAAGGTGCTGGACCTCCTGTCGGGGCGGAGGATAGACGGCATCGTGGCCATGGGCGGCGCCTCCATGGCCCTCATGGGCAGCCGCATCATGTCGAAGCTGCCCTTCGGCGTCCCGAAGGTGATCGCCACCCCGGCGGCCATGCCCACCTACATCTCCGAGTGGTTCGGCTCCCTTGACGTGGTGGTCATGCAGGTGATCATGGAGTTCGCCGGCATGTACGACTTGCTCTCCGCCGTGATCGTCCAGGTAGCCGGGGCTATAGCGGGTATGGTCGAGGAGTCCGTTGACTATAGCGCCTTCAGGCTCCCCTACCCGTCTGTGGCGATAACACAGATCGGGTTCAACGAAGAGTGCGCCGCCGAGGTCAAGAGGCTGCTCGAAGGGCGGGGTTACCATGTCTATCCCTTCCACGCGAACGGCATCAGCGACAGGAGCATGGAGCGGCTCATAGCCCAGGGCCTGCTGGACGGCCTCATCGACATCGTGCCCGCAGGCCTTATCGAAGAGCTTTTCCAGGGAAACAGGGCGGCAGGCATGGATAGGCTGGACGCGCCGATCGGAAGGGGCATGCCCCTCGTCCTCGCCCCCTGCACCTTGAATACGACGGGCGCCGGCCCCACCCGGAGGAACCGGGAGCGCTTCATCAACCGGCCCCGCTTGCAGATCGACGAGATACGGTTCATGACCCGCTACACATCCGACGAAATGAGGCAGGGCGCCCGGTTGTACGCCGATAAGCTGAACCGCGCCAAAGGCCCGGTGAAGTTCCTCGTGCCGCTCAGGGGCTGGTCTTCCATTGACAAACCCGGCAGCATCCTGCACAATCCCGGGGAGGATAGGGCATTTTTCGATGAGCTGAAGGCCCTTCTGACAACGGCGATCCCCATAGAGGAGGTCGACTGCAACCTGGAGGACCCCGAGTTTGCCCGTGCCCTGGTGGATAGTTTCGACAGGATATTCAAGGAGGCGAGAGGATGAGACAGGAATACCTCAACCAGCGCGTGGAGACCATGGCGCCGGCCGAGCTCCGGGCGCTCCAGGAAAAGAAGTTCCTTAAAGAGCTGGACTACGTGTGGCAGGGGTCCGTCTTCTATCAGGAGAAGTTCAGGGCCCACGGCGTCGAAAGGGGGGACATCAGGACCCTGGACGATCTTGCGAAGCTGCCCTTTACGGAAAAGGACGAGCTGCGCAAAAGTCAGGAGGAGCACCCGCCGCTGGGCAACCACGTCGTAGTGCCCATAGAGCGCATCATCCGGCTCCACTCGTCGTCCGGCACCACCGGCGTCCCCACCTTCGTCGGCATAACCGCCCACGACCACCAGGTCTGGACACAGATCACCGCGCGCTCTTTCTTCACCCAGGGCATCAGGAAGAGCGATATCCTGATCCATGCCGTGGGGCTCACGTTCTTCGTCGGGGGCCTCCCCTGCAAGGACGCCTTCGAGTATATCGGCACGACCTTCGTCCCCATCGGCACAGGGGCCTCGGAGAGGGTCGTGATGACTACGAGGATGCTCAAGGCCAACGTGATTCACGCGACGCCCTCGTATGCCCTCTACCTCGCCGAATGGGTGAGGAAGAAGTACGGGATGGAGCCTCGCGACCTGGGATACCAAAAGCTCACCGTGGGGGCCGAGCCGGGCGGCGGCGTGCCGGAGATCAGAAGGAAGCTGGAAGAGGAATACGGCGCCCGGGTGACCGAGGGCCTCGGGAACTCCGATGCCGCGCCCGTCATCTTCGGCGAGTGCCCCGAGCAGCAAGGCATGCATTTCAACGCGCAGGAGTTCATCGTCTGCGAGCTGATCGACCCGGACACAGGGGCGGTCCGCGAAATGAAGGACGGCGCCCAGGGGGAGCTCGTGTATACGCTGATCGACCGCGAGTGCTCCCCCGTAGTAAGGTTCAGGACCCGCGACCGGGTCAATGTCTGGACTTCGGAATGCGGATGCGGGAGGACGAGCTTTCGCGTGCGGTGCGTTGGCCGCACGGACGATATGCTCATCGTGCTGGGGGTGAACGTTTTTCCATCCGCCATAAAGGATGTGGTCACCTCATTCCGTCCGCGAACGACCGGGGAGATACTTGTGCTCCTTTCGAAGACCGGACCGAACGTGCAGCCGCCCCTTCACATCCAGGTGGAATACACGCCCGGCGACACCGACCTCGGGGGGTTGAAGAAAGAAATCGAGGGCGCCCTGCACGACAGGCTCCTTTTCGGTCCGTACGTCGAGCTCGTGCCGGAAGGGACTCTGCCCCGGTACGAGATGAAGGCAAAGCTCATAAGGAAGCTCTATGAGGAGAAGTAATGTCTGAACGATAGGCC